>ENA-OPFT01000168-OPFT01000168.1-human-gut-metagenome-genome-assembly--contig:-NODE-168-length-39591-cov-4.076032_pt1 | contig 39591 bp, 38 predicted proteins | sample MGYA00241714_ERZ501560 | MGnify/ENA primary metagenome ERZ501560 (study PRJEB25962, sample SAMEA2042392) | human gut metagenome | biome: human gut; feature: human-associated habitat; material: faeces...
TTTGCCAAGGGCTCTCCCTTTGGGAGAGCTGGACGCGAAGCGGCCTGAGAGGGCGAGCCATTTATTCCTTCTCTGCCAGCGCCTTCAGGGCTCGCAGGCCGATATCGCTGCGCTTGTGCAGCTTTTCAAAGCTGATCTTATCTGCCGCCTCATAGGCATGGCTCAGCGCATTGGTCAGCCGCGGGCCGGTAGCGGTGACACCCAGCACACGGCCGCCGGCCGTGACAAGGGCGCCGTCCTCGGTGATGGCGGTGCCGGAGTGGTAAACCGTCACATTCTCCTCGCCGGGCAGCTGGCCGTCCACAAGGCCTGTGATGGGCTTGCCCTTCTCGTAAGCCACCGGGTAGCCGCCGGAAGCCAGAATGACGCAGGCGGCAGCGCCGTCCGAGAACTTGACCTCCTCGTTTTCCAGCGTGCCGTTGGTGCAGGCCTGCATGATGTGCAGCAGGTCGCCTTCCAGCAGGGGCAGCACCACCTGCGTTTCGGGGTCACCAAAGCGGCAGTTGTACTCGATGACCTTCGGGCCGTCCGGGGTGAGCATCAGGCCGAAGTAGAGGCAGCCCTTGAAGGGGCATCCCTCGGCGTTCATGGCCTTGATGGTGGGCAGGAAAATTTTCTCCATGCACTCAGCGGCCACTTCCGGGGTGTAGTAGGGGTTGGGAGCAATGGTGCCCATGCCGCCGGTGTTCAGGCCGGTGTCGTGGTCGTTGGCACGCTTGTGGTCCATGCTGGACACCATGGGCTTGACCACCTTGCCGTCCGTAAAGCTCAGCACACTGACCTCGGGGCCGGTGAGGAATTCCTCCACCACCACATGGTTGCCGGATGCGCCGAATTTCTTATCCAGCATGATCTCCTTCACGCCGTCCGCAGCCTGCTGCTCGTTCTCGCAGATGAGCACGCCCTTGCCCAGTGCCAGACCGTCGGCCTTGATGACCACCGGGTACTTGCCCTCGGCCTTGATGTACTCCATGACCTTGGCGGGGTCGTCAAAGGTCTCGTACTTTGCGGTGGGGATGCCGTATTTCTTCATCAGGTCCTTGGAGAACACCTTGGAGGCCTCGATGCGGGCAGCGGCCTTATCCGGGCCAAAGGCCGGGATGCCCACTGCTGCCAGCGCATCCACCATGCCCAGAGCCAGCGGATCGTCCTGCGCCACCACAACGTAATCGAACTTTTCTTCTACGGCAAAGCCCACCATGGTGTCCACATCGGTAGACTTGATGTTTTTGCACTTTGCGTCATAGCTGATGCCGCCGTTGCCGGGTGCGCACCAGATCTCGCCGCAGTCAGGGCTCTTTTTCAGTGCCTTGATGATGGCGTGCTCGCGGCCACCGCCGCCGACAACCAGAATTTTTTTCTTCATAATTGCACCTTCTCTATGCATCGGCACGGCGGAAGTTTCTCCGAGGACCGTCCGCTGGGGTGGGACCCTGTTGCCGCAGGCAATAGGGCGGGCGATGGAATGGCCCGATTCGTGTCCGAGGAGGAAGCTTCCGCTGTGCCGTACTATCAGTGATGGAACAGCCGCAGGCCGCAGAATGCCATTGCGATGCCGTACTTGTTGCAGGTGTCAATGACCTGCTGGTCGCGGATGGAGCCGCCGGGCTGCACGATGGCGGTCACGCCGGAGCGGCGGGCACGCTCGATGTTGTCGCCGAAGGGGAAGAAAGCATCCGAGCCAAGGCACACGCCGGTCACTTTGCTCAGATATTCCTTCTTTTCCTCAGCGGTCAGCGGGGCGGGCTGCTCGGTAAAGGTCTCGGCCCACACATCGTCGCCAATCACATCCTCGGGCGTATCGCCGATGTAAACATCAATGGCGTTGTCACGGTTGGGCTTTGCCACATCGTCGCGGAAGGGCAGGTTGAGCACCTTATCCATGTGGCGCAGCTGCCAGTTGTCGGCCTTCTGGCCTGCCAGACGGGTGCAGTGGATGCGGCTCTGCTGGCCTGCGCCCACGCCGATGGTCTGGCCGTGGTAAGTGTAGCACACGCTGTTGGACTGAGTATACTTCAGGGTAATGAGTGCAATGACCAGATCACGCTTCTGCTCCTCGGTCACGTCCTTGTTCTCGGTGACCCAGTTGTTCAGCATGGTGTCGGCGTTGATGACCAGCTCGTTGCGGCCCTGCTCAAAGGTGATGCCGTACACCTGCTTGTGCTCGATGGGAGCGGGCTTGTAGGCCGGGTCGATGGCGACCACATTGTAGTTGCCCTTTTTCTTGCCGGACAGGATAGCCAGTGCCTCCGGCTCGTAGCCCGGGGCGATGATGCCGTCGGACACCTCGTGCTGGATCAGCTTTGCGGTGGGCACATCGCAGATGTCCGAAAGGGCGATCCAGTCGCCAAAGGAGGACATGCGGTCCGCACCGCGTGCACGGGCGTAGGCATTTGCCAGCGGCGACAGCTCCATATCCGGGGCAATGTGGTACATCTTGCGTTCCACATCGGTGAGCGGCAGGCCCAGAGCTGCGCCTGCCGGGGAAACGTGCTTGAAGGAAGCTGCTGCGGGCAGACCACAGGCAGCTTTCAGCTCCTTGACCAGCTGGATGGAGTTGAGCGCGTCCAGAAAATTGATGTAGCCGGGCTTGCCGTTCAGCACAGTGACCGGCAGGTCAGAGCCATCTTCCATATAAATGCGGCTGGGCTTCTGGTTGGGGTTGCAGCCGTACTTCAGTGCCAGTTCGTTCATTGGTGCATCCTCCTTATTTCTCTATTGTTTTAGTCCTGTTTTTCCTCTGCGTCAAGCTTTTTGAGCAGTTCCAGCTCTTCGGGCAGCAGCTCCGGCTCTTCGGGGTCGTCCAGATCGCTGCACACGGCATCGTACTTGTTAAAGATCATGTCGCCGGTCTCGCCGGAGTCCAGATCAATGACCCGGGCAAACAGGCTCACCTTGTTGTCCGGGTTCAGGCTGCTCCACAGACCCTGTGCAAAATCGCCGATGGTGCGGGGGCAGGCAAAGCGCAGCGGCTCACCCTCAAAGCTGGGGATGGGATTTCCGTTGTGCTTGTAGGTGCTGATGAAATGGCCCTCGCCTGCAACGGGCTGCGGGTAATCAAAGAAATAGCGCTGCACGCTGTCGCCATTGCCGTCCGCAGACTTGAGAATGCTCATCTGATAGCTGCCGTCGGCGTACACCACAGCGGAGATGCGGGGGGTGTAGTTGGGGCTGTCCGGCTCAAAGGTGCGGGTGCGCAGGGCATCGGCAAAGCTCTTGCCCTGACTCATCAGGTCATAAATGGTATCGGTCTGGTCGCCGTTGGTCACGATATGGGTCTTGCCCAGCGTCAGCACCGGATTGTAAATAATGAGGCTGGGGTCCTCCAGCTTTGCTGGGTCCGCTGCGATGGTGCAGATGCCGCCGCGCTCGGGCACGGGGTCAAACACGCGGTTGCGGCTGTTCTCGCTGCGGCCCATGATAAAGTAGCCAATGAACATCTGGCGGCCATCCGGAGCCATTGCCACAGCAATGCCGCGGCCGGGATACTCGTTGGATGCCAGATACTCGTTCAGGTTGATCTTTTCCATGTCAAATTCTCCTATTACGGAACTCCCCCAGTCGCCTGCGGCGACAGCCCCCTCGGAGAGGGAGCCTTGCCTCCCTCCTTGAGGGAGGTGGCACGCCGTCAGGCGTGACGGAAGGAGTTTTCACTCAATTTCTCCGTTGCACACCATAGCCACGGCCTTAGGCAGCAGCTTCCACTCGGCCTGCTCCATCACACGCTTCTGCAGCACCTCGGGGGTGTCGCCGGGCAGGATGTCCACGGCCTTCTGCAGCAGGATGGGCCCGCCGTCGCACTCTTCGTTCACGAAGTGGACGGTGGCACCGGTCACCTTGCAGCCCCGGGCCAGAGCCGCCTCATGCGGACGCAGACCGTACATGCCGGGCCCGCAGAAAGACGGGATGAGTGCCGGGTGCACATTCAGGATGCGGCGGGGATACGCTTCAATGACACTGGGCCCCAGCACGGACAGAAAGCCTGCCAGCACCACCAGATCGATGTTGTGGTCTTTCAACGTTTTCAGCAGAGCTGCGTCAAAATCCTCACTACTGGCGTAATCCTTGCGGCGCACCACGCAGCCTTCCACACCGGCCTTTGCGGCCCGTTCCAGCGCATAGACACCGGGCTTGGAGGCCACCACAAGGGTGATCCTTCCGTTGGGGTTCTCGCCCCGGGCTTCGCTGTCCAGCAGAGCCTGCAGGTTGGTGCCGCCGCCGGAGACTAAAACTGCAATGTTCAGCACAGCTCCACGCCCTCACCTTCTGCAATGACGCCCAGACGGTAAGCTTCCGGCTCACCGTTTGCGTGCAGGATGTCCAGTGCCTTGTCGGCCTGCTCTGCGGGGACGGTGAGCACCATGCCAACGCCCATGTTGAAGGTGTTGAACATATCGTGCTCGGAGATATTGCCGGTCTTCTGCATCAGCTGGAACAGAGCCGGGGTGCGGACATCTGCCTTGTTGATGCGTGCGCAGCAGCCCTTTTTCAGGCTGCGGGGGATGTTCTCGTAGAAGCCGCCGCCGGTGATGTGGGAAATGCCCTTCACATCCACCTCTTCCAGCACCTTGAGCACAGGCTTGACGTAGATCTTGGTGGGAGCCAGCAGGGCCTCGCCCAGCGTCTTGCCGCCCAGCTCTGCAGGGGCAGTGTGCAGCACATCGGGGTTTGCGTCAATGTCAAAGATCTTGCGCACCAGCGAGAAACCGTTGGAGTGCACACCGGTGGAAGGCAGGGCAAGGATCACATCACCGGCTGCCATGGTCTCGTTGCTCAGGATCTTTTCCTTATCCACGACACCCACGGTGAAACCGGCCAGATCGTACTCCTCCTCCGGCATCATGCCCGGGTGCTCGGCAGTCTCGCCGCCCACCAGAGAGCAGTCGGCCTGCACGCAGCCCTCAGCCACACCCTTGACGATCTCTGCGATCTTCTCGGGAATGTTGCGGCCGCAGGCGATGTAATCCAGGAACACCAGCGGCTTTGCACCGGCGCAGATGACATCGTTCACGCACATAGCCACGCAGTCGATGCCGATGGTATCGTGCTTGTCCATGATCATGGCAATTTTCAGCTTGGTGCCCACGCCGTCGGTGCCGGAGATCAGCACCGGGTGCTTGTAGCCGGTGCAGTCCAGCTCAAACAGGCCACCAAAGCCGCCCAGACCGCCAATGCAGTGCTCGTTCATGGTGCGGGCCACATACTGCTTCATCAGTTCAACAGAGCGATAACCGGCGGTGATATCCACACCGGCGGCTGCATAGCTTTCAGAATAGCTTTTTTCCATGGTCTTACTCTCCTAACTTTTTCTCGTCCTTGGGACGGTCGTTCAGGTGGCGTTCGTGAATATCGGTGGAAAGCACCTCGTCCGGCTTCACGGCATATTCGCCGGTAAAGCAGGCGGTGCAGAATCCGCATTTTGCGTTCTTTGCAAGCTGGACAACATGCTCAGTGGAAAGGTAGCCCAGCGTATCGGCCCCGATCACTTCATTGATCTGCTCGACCGTGCGGCCGGTGGCCACCAGCAGCTTCTGATCCGGGATGTCAGTGCCAAAGTAGCAGGGGTACTTGAACGGCGGTGCCGACACCATAAAGTGCACCTCGGTGGCACCTGCGTCCCGCAGCAGCTTGATGATGCGGGCAGATGTGGTGCCGCGCACGATGGAGTCATCCACCAGCACCACGCGCTTGCCCTTGACGGTGCTGGAAACGACGTTCAGCTTGATGCGCACGCTGTTCTCGCGCTGCTTCTGACTGCCCTGAATGAAGGTGCGGCCGATGTACTTATTCTTAATAAAGCCGATGCCATAGGGGATGCCGCTCTCCTGCGAGTAGCCGAGAGCTGCATCCAGACCGGAATCCGGCACGCCGATGACCACGTCCGCTTCCACGGGGTGTTCCTGTGCAAGGAACCGGCCGGCCTGCTTGCGGGCCTCGTGCACCGAGCTGCCCTCGATGATGCTGTCCGGGCGGGAGAAATAGATGAACTCGAACACGCACATCTGGGTGTCCGGCCGACCGCAGTGATCCTTGATGCTGCGCAGCTCACCGGTTTTTGCGTCTGCTACCACGATCTCGCCGGGCTCCACGTCCCGCAGCAGAGTGGCACCGGCAGCGTCCAGTGCACAGCTCTCGCTGGCAAACACGTAGCCGCCGCCGGGCAGCGTGCCGATGCACAGGGGCCGGTAGCCGCGGGGGTCACGCACTGCAATGAGCTTGGTAGCGGACATGATCACCAGACTGTAGGCACCCTCCAGCACATCCATCGTCTTGCTGATGGCGGTCTCGATGCTGCCCATGCGCAGGCGGTTGCGGGTGATCAGGTAGCAGATCACCTCGGTATCGGAGGAGCCGTGGAAGATGGCACCTTCATTTTCCAGCTGACGGCGCAGCTCGATGGCGTTGGTCAGGTTGCCGTTGTGGCACAGTGCCATGGTGCCGCGGCCATGGCGCACGATCATGGGCTGTGCGTTGGCCCGCACGCGGCTGCCAGCAGTGGCATAGCGCACATGGCCGGTCGCCATATGCGCGGTGGGCTTGGAAATGCTTGCCAGCACCGCCGGGGTGAACACCTCGTTGACAAGGCCGAGATCCCGGTGGCCCTCAATGACGCCATCGTCGTTGACGGCGATGCCGCAGCTCTCCTGACCACGGTGCTGCAGGGCATACAGAGCCGAGTAGGCCGCAGCGGCCACATCCTCGGTACCGGCACGGTCGTAAATGCCGAAAACGCCGCATTCTTCGTGCAGCGGATATGCAAAATCAGACATTGGTTCTCCTTTACAGCTGGGCGATCTCAGCCTGCAGCTTTTCCTCTTTGGCAGCGATCTGTGCGGCCATGGCGGTGCGCTCTGCTGCCAGCTTTTCGGCCAGAGCGTCGTCGCTCAAAGCCAGAATTTCCGCAGCCAGCCATGCGGCGTTCTTGGCACCGTTCAGAGCCACCGTTGCCACCGGGATGCCGCTGGGCATCTGCACCGTGGCAAGCAGGGCATCCATGCCGTCCATGGCACCGCCCTTCATGGGAATGCCGATCACCGGCAGGGTGGTGTTGGCAGCAAAGGCACCCGCCAGATGTGCTGCCATGCCTGCTGCGCACAGGATCACGCCGAAGCCGTTGGCACGGGCGCTTTTGGCAAACTCCGCTGCCCCGGCAGGGGTGCGGTGTGCCGAAAGGATGTGCGCCTCAAAAGGGATGTCCAGCGCTTTCAGCTGGGCACATGCGCCCTTTACCACCGGCCAATCGCTGTCAGAACCCATGATCACAGCCACTTTACGAACCATATCCAAACCTCTCTTTCTCAACCGACAAACAAAAAAGGCTGCGGTACACCCGTACCACGGCCTTTAATTCTGCGTATGCTCTCCCGACGCTTTGCACAAAGTTGCACGATGCCCCTGACATGCCCGAATGTTGTTTCGACCCATGAGACCCGGCAGCATCTTCATCATTGAAGTTCTCCTCCGCAGTTCCTTGTGCTTGCGTTTTCAGGCGGCGGAAAAGCCCTTTCTGCGGGCCGCCGTCCCTGTGCTACATACAGTTTACGGCAAAAAAACATCTTTGAAAAGAGTGTTCCCACAAATTCTACCTTGTGTTTTCATGCCGTCAAAAAACTTTCAAAAGTTTTGTGCAGTTTCGACATTGTTTTTCTTTTTAAGTATGACTTATAGTTTAAGTATATTTTATGTAAATAGGATGCGTTAACTTTTTGTACAATAGACGGACTTTTTTAAAAAATAATTTTTGCTGTAATTGCCCGTGCAGCGCGGATGAGGTCCGCCGGGGCACAGCACACCTGCGTGCCGATGCGCCCGCCGGAGACATAGACCTTCTCCTGCGTCAGCACGCTCTCATCGAACACAGTCTTATACTGCTTTTTCATGCCTACCGGGCTGCAGCCACCGCGCACATAGCCGGTGACCTTGTTGATATCGGCCACATGGATCATGGCAACGCTTTTTTCGCCCACACTGCGGGCAGCGGCTTTCAGATCCAGCTCTGCTGCCACCGGAATGACGAACACAAAATAGTTTTTGCTATTGCCCTGCGTCACCAGCGTCTTATACACGCAGGCAGGGTCTTCGCCCATGCTGCCTGCCACATCCACACCTGCCACGGCAACGCCCTCTTCATGAGCGTACTCGTGGGCGGTGTAGGGCACCTTCTCGCGCTCCAGAATGCGCATGGCATTGGTTTTTGCTTCTTTTCCCATTGTGGTATTCCCCTTTATATTTAGCTGGTTCTATTCTTAAGTATGATGGCATTGGGTCAGCGTCCTCGCCCTCTCCGTCATTGCTAACGCAATGCCACCTCTCCCAAAGTGAGAGGCTTTGGCAATCCACGCAAAGTTTCCGTTTTTGCCAAGGGCTCCCCCCTTGGGGGAGCTGCTGAGCGCAAGCGAAGCTGAGAGGGCGAGCCTGCTTTTCCTTTTCCTGCCCCCATTCTACCACTTTCTTCAAAAAAATTCAAAATTCTCTTGACTTCAGTTTCCTGAAGTGATATCATAGCGTCACACACTTCAGAACCCTGAAGTTTGACACTGCAAGCTGCGGCAAAGGAGCCGGTCTCCCTCGCCGTTTCACACGATAAGGCAAAGGAGACAAAGCACTATGATCATCGTACTCAAACAGGACGCACCTGAGGTACAGGTACGCGAGTTCTGCCACGAACTGCAGGATATGGGCCTGCAGATCAACGATTCCAAGGGCAGTGAGAGCCACATTCTGGGCCTGATCGGCGACACCAAGGCCGTGGCCGAGAGCTGGGTGCTGGCAAACCCGGTGGTGGAGACCTGCCGCCGCGTGACCGAGCCTTATAAGAAGGCCAACCGCAAGTTCCACCCGGACGACAGCGTGATCGATGTGGACGGCGTAAAGATCGGCGGCGGAAACTTTGCGGTCATTGCAGGCCCCTGCAGCATTGAGAGCGAGGAGCAGATCACCTACTGCGCACAGCGCGTGAAGGCTGCGGGTGCTTCCCTGCTGCGCGGCGGCGCATTCAAGCCCCGCACCTCGCCTTACTCCTTTCAGGGTATGCGCAGCGAGGGCCTCGACCTGCTCAAGCTGGCACGCCGCGCCACCGGTGCTCCCATCGTGACCGAGATCATGAACACCGAGCACCTGCCCCTGTTCGAGAATGTAGACCTCATTCAGGTGGGTGCCCGCAACATGCAGAACTTTGAGCTGCTCAAGGCCGTCGGCCGTCAGAAGAAGCCGGTGCTGCTCAAGCGCGGCCTTGCCAATACGCTGGAAGAGTTCGTGATGAGCGCCGAGTACATCATGGCTGAGGGCAACGAGAACGTCATCCTCTGCGAGCGCGGCATCCGCACCTTTGAGACCAGCATGCGCAACACCCTCGACCTTGCCGGTGTGGTGATGCTGCACAAGATGACCCACCTGCCCGTTATTGTGGACCCCAGCCATGCCTGCGGCCACGCATGGATGGTGCCGGATCTGGCAAAGGCCGCTGTTGCTGCCGGTGCCGACGGCCTGATGATCGAGGTGCACAACAACCCCGCCAAGGCAAAGTGCGACGGTGCCCAGAGCCTGACCCCCGACCAGTTCGACGAGCTGATGCAGTTCATTGGCAAGGAAGTGGAGTTCTTCGGCAAGAAGCTGAACTGATGATTTGAACTATCCTCTGCGGAATTATTATTTTGTGTTTGCAACGAGGAAGATCCTGCGGGATCTTCCTCGTTGCTTTTTCACACTGCATCTTCCGGTTCTGCCCCTTTTCCTGTGAAAAAAACAACCCCGGGGCGCTTGCGGTCACCCCGGGGTTGTTACAAGAATGCTCTACTTTTTCAGGAGATCAGGCTCTTTTCCTTGGCCTTATCCCAGACAAGGCAGGTTTGGAGCTTGGTCACATAGCGATAGGGGCGGAACTCGTTTTCCTTCACATCGTCCATCAGACCCTGCTCTTCCATCCAGCTGGCAGCCTGCCGCAGATGAAGGTCGGCGTCATCGATGTCGCTGAAGCTCTTCACCGTCTGCGGTTCCGGGCAGCCGGCCTTTTCCCAGATCAGGGTCGCCAGACCGGCGCGGTTGGAGGGCATGGGGACGTCGGGCATATTCAGCACACGATAGATGCCGGTTCCGGTTTCGTAAATGCCCCACACGGCTGCACCGGTCAGCGCAACAGCCGCAATGCCGGCCACCACATCGCTGCTGCTGCCGCCGCCGGGATTGACAGGGTCAACATTTCCGCCCTGATACAGCGCTTCGACGGTCACGTTGCAACCGGGCATCTTAAACTGTGCAGTCTGATCATCGCCCAGATCCAGCTCTTTGCCGTCGGCACACACGGCGCTCCAGCCGAGGAACTCTGCGCCCTCCGGGATGTTTGCCGTCACGGTCACGGTGGTGCCTTTCGGCACAACGGTGGCAGTATCCAGCTCCTGCTCCCCGGCACCGAGGTTAGCGGTTGCCTTCGCATTTACAGCGTTGACGATGTTGCCGTTGGCATCTGCCAGATAGCGGTATTCCACGCCATCATCGCCGCGCTTATAGCCGATGATGTAGCCAGAATTCATGCTGAAGAGTTTCAGCTTGTTCTGATAGCTGAGATCCTCGTTTTCCAGCGTGATATGACGGCCGCGGCTTGGATCGTCGGTCAGGATCGTTGCCGTACCGGTAAAGGTCTTTTTGATGTTGATCGTCTGACCCTCACCCAGATGGATATCGTTGGTGTTGTTTTCGAACTTCACCTGCTCCAGGGTCACTTCCGAGCTGACAAGGTCCTGCACATAAATGCCGTCTTTGATGCCTTTGATCGTGCCGCCGATGAGCTTGATATCGCCGAAATTGCCGGAAATATCAATGGCAGCACCGGCTGCATTCGTGTTGGTCACCGTACCGTCGGTCATGCGCAGCGTGCCACGGTTACGAATGGTGCTTTCTGCATCCGAGGTAATGGTGCCGCCGTTGATCTCCACACGACCCCAGTTGTTTTGGATGCAGCTTGCCCCCTCAGATTCCAAAGTGCCATTATTGATTGTTACCGTTCCATTGTTAACAATGCAGCTTTGGTTTGTCGTTTTATAGTTTCCGCCGTTGATTTCAACAACTGCACCGGTATAATTTTCAACGATAGTACTCGTCTTGCCGTCGACGGCAACTTGCGGTGTAACCGTAACATCTGTCAGCGTCAGGTGTCCCTGGTTTTTGAACTCACTATAGAGCGATGACGTTTTGGTAAATGTTCCACCGTTGACATACACCGTATTAGAGTCCGTCGTCACGGCATACCCGGTGTTCGTCTGTATATTAACATTATTCAGGGTAAGAGTGTTGTTCGTTCCCTGGACCATGATCATGTTTCGACCCGGTGCTATATAGGTGCCTCCATTTATAACGCTCTCCACACCATTGCTTGCAGTACTTAGGTCGTAAAAATGATGTCCGTTCAGTGTCACCGTGTGATTATCGGTGTTTTCAATCGTCACCAGTTTTGCATTTTCCACCCAGATAAAGACCTGATTATTCTGCGTAAACTTCACGTTACTAGCAATGTGAATCGTCACTTCATCATTATCGCTGGCATTAACGGTAATGCCTCCCGTATAAGTGTCTCCCTTTATCTCATAATCACCGCCCTTGGTGATTTTCATGCCCGTAGTGGGGATCGTCGTGGCCGTTTCCGCGTTTTCCTGTGCAGTTACGCCATTTTCAGGCGTACCCCCCCCCCAGAGCAAGTGCATTGACCGGAAGTACAGATGTCATCATGCATGCCGCAAGCACTGCACTGATGAGCCGCATCTTCTGTTTTTTCATCCTCAAAACCTCTGCTTTCTGTTAAATTTCTGAGACTTATGTCTCGCATTTTTAGTATAGCACCTCTATTTTCTGCATACAATCTTCACCTGCACTGAAATTTGCCTTGTAATTTCTTCTAATTTTTGTTGCCTTTGCTCGAAATTCTCCGAAACTTCTCCCGGTAGTACCGCCCCCCCGGCATTCCATTTTTTGCGTATTTGTGTTATACTATAGTGTATTTGCAATCCACCCTGAAATGAGGTTTTTTATGAAAGCACATATCGCACGCAACCAGAACGCCGGTGTCCCGCTGATTCTGGGCTGGAACCTTTCCCCCGCCGACCGCGGCAAGCTGGAAGGCATGACTCCTGCCTTTGGCATGAAGGTGCTGCTCGTCTCCCCTGCCGATGCGGGCAAGACCGTGGCACAGCTGCTGGGCGAGGTGGAGACCAAGGCCGCCCGCACGCTGGTGCTGGAACCGGGTGCCTACCCGCCGGCAGTGGTTCTGGCCAACTTCAAGGAGAAGGATGTGGACACCCTGCTGGATCTGATGAAGCAGGCACAGGTCACCATTCCGCTCAAGGCCGTTGTGACTCCCTCCAACCGCAGCTGGGTGTTCGGCGATCTGCTGGCCCACCTGCAGGAGGAGCACGCCGCCTTTACCGCCGCAAAGGAGAACCACACCGTATGAAGACCCGCGCAAAACGTTTCGTCAGCGCCCTGCTGGCCGGGGTGCTCTGCCTGAGCCTGCTGGCAGGCTGTGCCTCCAAAAAGAAAGAGCTTACCCGCTATTCCACCGTTTTTTATGATGTGTTCGATACCATAACGCAGGTGATCGCCTACTGCGAGAGCGAGGAAGAATTCAACACCCAGATGGATGCCCTGCACGCAGACCTTATTACCTATAACCAGCTGTATGATATCTACAACGATTACCCCGGCGTGACCAACGTCAAAACCATCAACGACAATGCCGGCAGCGCTCCGGTGGAGGTGGACGACCGCATCCTCTCCATGCTGGAGCTGGCCGACCAGATGTACCAGACCACCAACGGCAAGCTGAACATTGCCATGGGCAGCGTGCTGAATATCTGGCACAATTACCGCGAAGCTGCCGAAGCCGCCGAGACGGATGCCGACAACAAGCTGCCCACCATGGAAGAGCTGGAAGCAGCCGCCCAGCACTGTGATATCAACAACGTGATCATCGACGCGGATGCCAAGACCGTTTATCTGGCCGACCCGGAAATGCTGCTGGATGTGGGCAGCGTGGGCAAGGGCTACGCCGTGGAAATGGTGTGTCAGGCTGCCGAGGCCCGCGGCCTGACCAGCGCTCTGGTGAGCGTGGGCGGCAACCTGCGCGCCATTGGTGTAAAACCGGACGGCAGCCAGTGGACCGGCGGCGTGGAAAACCCATGGAGCTCTTCGGATATATACACTTCGGATTCCATGCTGGACGGTGCCATCAACATGAGCGATATGGCCCTTGTGACCAGCGGCGACTACCAGCGCTACTACGTGGTGGACGGCAAGCGCTACCACCACCTGATCGACCCGGACACCCTGTTCCCCGCCGCCTACTTTAACGGCGTGACCGTGCTGTGCAGCGACTCCGGCCTTGCCGACTGCCTGACCACCGGCCTGTTCTGCCAGCCGCTGGAGGACGGGATGAAGATCGTGGAAAGTCTGGACGGCGTGGAAGCCATGTGGTGCACACCGGATCAGCAGGTCATCACCTCTTCCGGCTGGGATTCCCATTTGAAAAAATAACCCTTAAAACGGCAAAAGGCCGACGCAGCACTGCGTCGGCCTTTTGCTGTTTTATCAGATGGTGAACTGCACCACACAGAATGCCGCGTAGATGCACAGCAGCGCAATGCCCTGCGGGCGGCTCAGCTTGCCCTTGAAGAGAGCGGGCAGGGTAAGCAGCAGCATCACGGCGAACATGACCGGGAACTCCAGCACCAGCGATGCATTGTGGCCAAAGAGCAGGGAGTTCTGCGGGATGGTAAAGGGTGCCACCGTGGCGGAAACACCGCTCACCAGCACCAGATTGAACACGTTTGCACCAATGACATTGCCCAGCGAAAGTGCACCGTGGCCCTTTGCCAGCGAGGTGATGGCCGTGACCAGCTCCGGCAGCGAGGTGCCCAGTGCCACGAAGGTGAGCGCGATCACCGACTCCGGCACGCCCAGTGCCTGTGCGATCAGGGTGCCGTTGTCCACCAGCAGGTTGGCACCCACGGCAATGAGCACAGCGCCCACGGCCAGCAGGCCCAGCTCCTTGGCAAAGGATGCATTTTCTTCCGGTTCCTCCGCTTCTTCCGGGGCGGGGGCGTTCTTCATGGCCATCACGTTGCAGATGATATATGCTACGAACATGGCCAGAAGGATCAGGCCCACCGGGCGGGAGAAGTAGCCGGTGGTGTAGGCCACACCGGCATAGAAGGCCGCTGCCACAAAGAAGAACAGCACCGGCGTGCGCAGGCTCTTGGGGTCTACCTTCCCCGGCTTTACCGCAATGGTGAGGGCCGCAATGAGCGATGCATTGCAGATGATCGAACCGATGGCGTTGCCGTAGGCGATCTCGCCGTGGCCGGTGAGAGCCGAGGTGGTGGAGACCATCACCTCCGGCAGGGTGGTGCCGATGGACACCACGGTGGCACCGATGAGCAGCTCCGGCACATGGAAGCGGCGGGCAATGCCCGTGGCACCATCCACGAACCAGTCACCGCCCTTGATGAGGCACAGCAGGCCCACGATGAACAGCAAAACAGGAATGAGCATAGTTTTCTCCTTTTGTTTTTGGCAGAGCAGCAATAAAAAAGAGGCCTTTATTACATCCTGCCCAAAAACGGGAAAGTGTAATAAAAGTCTCAAGCTTCCGGTGACACAGCGGGCATTTCTGCCGGGATGTCGCTGCGCCACAGCGCACCGTTTTTGCAAAACGAGCGCCCTTTACTCCCTTTTATCCGGAAAATATTATACCGGTTTTTGCACCAAAGTGCAAGAGGAGCGTTGAAATTTCATCCGGCCTTGGTCACTTTCTTCGCGTTGGGATAAATACGCTCCATGCGGGCATCGTCAAAATGCGCATCCAGCAGCATATCGATGCTGCTTTTGGGCGCTTCACCGCTGGTGCGGGCATCGTACCGGGCCAGCGCCAGCGCACTGGTGAGCATGTTCACCGCCATGAATACGGCCAGCAGGACGGTCATCCATGGGCGGACGCGGCTGCGCACCTTCTTCATGCCTCTGAGCACCAGCGGATAGCCGTAGCGCATCCATATCAACACCTTGAACCAGGCAATGGCGGCAAAGCCCCAGAAAAAGCAGTACAGCAGGTTGATGCGCCCGCCCAGATTGAACTTGAACTTGCTGTAGTCCCAGAACACGGTGCCGAACAGCAGCTCGGTGACGGCGCTGCACACGTATTCGTACACACCGCCCATGACGGTGCCGAAGGCGAACAGATAGCGGTCGCTCCGGTCCTTTTCCTGACGCAGCAGCACCGTTGCCAGCACCAGCGCCAGACCCCACACCACGCTGAACGGCCCCCAGACCAGACTGGAGCGGCTCATCCAGACCCCGGCGGTCACGCGGCAGAACACCGTCTCCACCATGTCGCCCAGAAACGCGCCGATCACGAACAGCCACAGCAGGTCGGACACGCTGAGGAAGTTCTTTTCCCCCTTCCGGAGCGCAGTCTGCTCCTGCCGGGCCGCAGCCGGGTAAGCATACTGGATGCGTTTTTCAATGTAAAGCGCGATCCTGCGGCGCAGCGTGTCCGACCGCTCCCCCAGTCTCTGGTTGAGCTGCTCCAGCATCGGGTGCCGGGCCGCATACTGCTGCACCAGCACCGCCGAACCGATCTGGTCCAGCACCGCCACCGTCAGCGAGACCCATACTGCCGGGCGCAGCAGCCAGACAGGGATATGCGCGCACAGCCGCAGCAACACATTATTGCCCCACAGCACACTTGCCGTGCCCAGCGCACCCCACAGCAGCGAATACTGCAGGCACACATAGCCGTTCAGATTGAATTTTTTTCCGGAATAGTCCCACCACTTGCGGCGGTGCAGGCGTTCCAGCAGCTTGGCGGTGATCCATTCCATCACCGTTGCCGCCATCATACAGGCAAAGAACAGGTAGACCGGCTCGGCGCGCAGGTCGCCGAAACTCACGGCCAGCAGCACGCCGGTGGTACCGTAGATAAAGCAGAACGGGCCTGCCGCCGCACCGCGGTTGGCAAACCTTCCGCCCCGGATGGTCGCGACTACCGTCTCAGCCACCCAGCCCAAAAAGGAATATACTAGATAAATAACACCCAGAGTATAGAAGTTCAGCGTCATAAGGTTCCTTTCGCTTCCAGTTTTTTCTTACTGCATTGATTGTACCCGTTTTGGGCGCTGTGTACAAGAGCCGTGCAGAAATTTTGTCACTCTGCGACGCGGCAGGCTCTCCGGGCATCTCTGAAAAGACGAAGATCCAGCCTGTTGCTTTGTTTTCAGATACATCTTAGAAAAAGGCCCTGCCATCCCGAAGGACAGCAGGGCTCAAAATTACAGCTTGAATTTACAGAGCGGAATCACAGCTGGCTCTTATACAGCTCCACGATCTCCTCCACGCTGGTGTCGCGGGGATTGCCGGGACGGCAGGCATCCGCAAATGCGGACTCGGCGAGGAACTGGATATCCTCTTCCTTCAGGATGCCGTGCAGATTTGTGGGGATGCCCACGTCTGCGCTCAGCTGCTTGACGGCGGCGATGGTGGCGTCAGCGGCTTCCACATCGTTCATCTCATCGATGCCCACAACGCCCATGGCCTTGCCCACGGCGCGGTAGCGCTCACCGGCAACGCTCTTGTTGTACTCCAGACCCACCGGCAGCAGGATGGCGCAGGCCACACCGTGCGGGGTGTCGTACAGAGCGGACAGACCGTGTGCCATGGAGTGCACGATGCCCAGACCCACATTGGAGAAGCCCATGCCGGCGATGTACTGGCCCAGAGCCATACCCTCGCGGCCTTCCGGGGTGTTCTGCACTGCGCCGCGCAGGCTCTGGCTGATGAGCTTGATGGCTTCCAGATGGAACATATCGGAGATGACGCAGTGGCCCTTGGTAATGTAGCCCTCGATGGCGTGGGTCAGAGCGTCCATGCCGGTGGCAGCGGTCAGGCCCTTGGGCATGGAGGACATCATATCGGGATCGACCACAGCGATCTCGGGGATATCGTTGGTATCCACGCAGACGAACTTGCGCTTCTTCTCCACATCGGTGATGACGTAGTTGATGGTGACCTCGGCAGCAGTGCCGGCGGTGGTAGGAACAGCGATGGTGAACACAGCGTGCTTCTTGGTGGGAGCAACGCCTTCCAGAGAGCGGACATCCGCAAACTCGGGGTTATTGATGATGATGCCGATGGCCTTTGCGGTATCCATGGAGGAGCCGCCGCCGATGGTCACGATGCAGTCAGCTTCAGCAGCCTTGAAAGCGGCCACGCCGTCCTGCACGTTGGCGATGGTGGGGTTGGGCTTGATCTCGCTGTAAACAGCATAGGCAAAGTTTGCAGCATCCAGCAGATCGGTGACCTTCTTGGTGACGCCGAACTTGATCAGGTCGGGGTCGGAGCAGACGAATGCCTTCTTGTAGCCGCGGGCGGTCAGTTCGGGAACGATGTTCTCAATGGCACCGTGGCCATGGTAGGAGATGGTATTCAGAACGATGCGGTCAGCCATAGTTATTTTTCCTCCAAATCTCTTTTCCGCCGCTTTCCGGGCGGAGCTCTCTGTTTTTCAGCATAGCACATTGTCAAAAGCTTTGCAATGTGAAATTGTTTGAATTTATTGTAATTTTTTATCAATGTGCAGTGTTTTATAGGCACTTTTTCCCAGCTTCCCACAGTTTTATGGTGTTTTTTCTTTTTCCCCTTGACAAACAGAGCAAATCGTGTATTATTGTATCAAGCGCTTAATACAGCAAGACAAGGAGATGATACCATGGGCGAACAGTTTGATGCCAGCCGCCCGATCTATGCACAGCTTGTGGAACGGCTGAAGGCCCGGATCCTGGCCGGCACCTACCCGCCGGGCGGGCATCTGGATTCGGTACGTGATCTGGCCGCAGCCGCCGGGGTGAACCCAAACACGATGCAGCGGGCCCTTGCCCAGCTGGAGACGGAAGGTCTGGTGCGCACCGAACGCACCGCAGGCCGCTACGTTACGGAGGATACTGCATTGATCGAACAGCTTCGCGCCGACACCGCCCGGACGCTGGCGTCGGATTTTCTGGAAAAGATGCGCGGCATCGGCTACAGTCCCGCACAGGCAGCCGCGCTTTTGGAGCACTGGGACGCAAAGGAGGATCGCAATGAATGAACTTTTGAGCTGTGAAGCACTGACCAAGTGCTACCAGAAGGATAAGGCCGCACTGGAAAATGTAGACCTGCACATCGGCTTTGGCCGCATCGTGGGGCTGCTTGGCCCCAACGGCAGCGGCAAGACCACCCTCATCAAGCTGGCGAACGGTCTGCTGCAGCCCAGTGCAGGCAGCATCCGGATCGCCGGCATGACCCCCGGGCCGGACACCAAAGCCATCGTGTCCTATCTGCCGGACGCCGACTGGCTGCCGGACTGGATGCGTGTGGAGCAGCTGGTGGAAATGTTCCACGAATTTTATGCCGATTTTGACCCCGCTAAGGCAAACGAAATGCTGGCCCGGCTGGAACTGGAACCGAAGGCGCGGCTCAAGACCCTCTCCAAGGGCAGCAAGGAAAAGGTGCAGCTGATCCTGGCCATGAGCCGCGCCGCAAAGCTCTACCTGCTGGATGAGCCCATTGGCGGCGTGGACCCTGCCGCCCGGGACTATATCCTGAGCACCATCCTGAACAACTACAGCCGGGATGCGACCGTCATTCTTTCCACCCACCTCATCGGCGATATCGAGCCCATTCTGGACGAAGCCGTCTTTTTGAAGGATGGCCGGGTGTTCGCCCACCGCAATGCCGAAGAGCTGCGCGAGACCGAGGGCATGAGCGTGGATGCATATTTCCGGGAGGTATTCAAATGCTGAAACAACTGTTAAAATATGAATTCAAGGCCACCGGCCGCACCTACGGCGGGCTGTATCTGGCCCTTGTTGCGCTGGCAGTGCTGAGCGGCTTTTCCCTGCGCAGCTCTTCCAAGGACAACTTTGCATCTCTGCTGCTGTTCGCCTACATGGTCGTAGCCGTTGCGGTGGCAGTGGTGTCCGTGATGACCATTGTCACCCGCTTCACCCGCAATCTGCTGGGCCGCGAAGGCTACCTGATGCACACCCTGCCGGTGACGGAAAGCCAGCTCATCCTTTCCAAGCTGATCTCCAGCGTGGTTTGGATGCTTTGCAGCAGCATCGTGGGTATTTTCTCCTTTGCGGTGATGCTGCTGGCTCTGTCTCTGAACAGCGCGGCCCTGCAGCAGCTGCCGGAGCTGTGGCAGAAAGTGGTAGAGATCTTCCGAGAGATCTTCCGCATGACCGGCAGCTCCGGGTGGCTCTGGCTGGCCTTTGAAACGCTAAACGGGCTGGTGGCACTGGTGTCCAGCATCCTGTGCATCTATGCCGCATGCATGATCGGCCACCAGTTCAAAAAGCACATGGTCCCGGCCGGTATTCTGGCATTTTTCCTGCTGTCCTTCCTGCAGAACTGGCTAAGCTCCGGTGTCAGCAGTGCCGACATGCTGCAGGCTGTTTCCGATCCCACCCTTGGCGGCGTGGACATCTCCATCGCTGCGCCCAGTGCGTTCACCACCCTGTTCGGGCTGGCGGTCAGCATCGCCTTTGCCGCAGGATACTTTCTGCTGACCCGCTGGCTGATGGAGCATAAGCTGGATCTGGAATGATCTTCATGTCCTCCGCTTTCGTTCTGGGCATTTTCAGCGAAACTACTTCTTAATTGCAATTTGTAAAAGGCCGAACCATAAACTTCATCTGATACAAAAAACATCTGCAAGCTGCCCCATTCCGGGCAAAGCTTGCAGATGTTTTTCTTGTTATAAAGTGTTCAGCACTCGTCGTACTGCTTTTTCAGGTAGTTCAGGCATTCCACCGCGTTTTCCGGGGTGGTGTTCTCCAGCGTTGCAAAGATATAGGGCTTTTCCTGCTTTGCAAAGCGCAGGATGGTGCGGTAGTCCTCCATGCCTCCCTGCCCTGCACCCGTAGCAGCCAGCTGGCCGCCCGCATCCTTGCGCAGGAAATCCTTGAAGTGGATCATGGCAATGTCCTTACCCAGAAGCTCGATGGCCTCGGCGAACACTTCCTCGCGGCGGTCCACATTTTCCATGTTCAGCAGGTTGACGGGGTCGAACAGGATCTGCAGGTTCGGGCTGCCGATCTCGTCCAGCACGGTGCGGGCGCGTCTGGCATCGTACACGATGTGCTTGACCACCGGTTCAATGGCAATGGTCACGCCGTACTGCTCGGCACAGCGCACCACCGGCTTGAAGTTCCGGATAAAAGTAGCAAGGGCTTCGTCGCTGCGGCACTCCGGACAAAATTTGTACTCCGCGTTGGGCGCACCGGTCTCGGTGCCCACCATTCCGCAGCCCAGCAGGCTTGCAAAACGGATATGGGCATAGTATTTTTCCTGAATGGCGTGCAGGGCATCCGCATCCGGGTGGGCAAGGTTCAGGTAGTTGCCCAGCACGGCAATGTCGATGCCGTTTTTCTCAAACAGATGCCGCAGGTACAGCGCATAGCCGGGAGTCAGGGCGCTGGGGGTGCAGGGCAGCTCCCTGAAGGATTTGCTCAGGGCCACATGGGCGCAGGTAAAGCCTTTCTGGCGCACCAGCGGCAGCACCTGTTCAACGGGCAGCTTTTCCGCGTCATGCAGACGCAGGCCGAATTGGATCATGGAAAACCTCCTCCTTTCCCGCACAACACGCGGGGTTGCATTGACCTTATTATACACGAAAGCTGCGTTCCATGGAACAGCCTGAAACAAAAAAAGAGCATCACTTTGCACCCTCAACGGATACAAATGATGCTCTTTTTTCAGATCTGGTCCTGGCAGATGCGGCTCATTCTCAGCGCCGGTACTTTGCAGCGGCCTGCAGGCGCTGCATCGCACGGTCGAGCGCGATCTTGCTCTGATAATATTCATGCATGCTCTGCTGATGCTGCAAACGCTCCTCGGCACGGATGCGGGCAGCCTCGGCACGGTTCTTGTCGATATCCTCCGGACGCTCGGCGCTGTCCACCAGCACCATCACATAGGCAGGCGTCACCTCGGCAATGCCGTCGCCTACCAGGATGTCCCGGCTTTCACCGTTCACCTCAAAGTGCAGGATGCCCATGTGGATGGCCACCAGCACCGGGCTGTGTCCGGCCTGTATGCCGTACACGCCATCGCTGATGGGCAGCACAAGGTCTTCGCAATCGCCCTGATAGTACTCACCGCTGGACGCAGTGATGTTCAGCATGAACTTGTTCATCAGACGGCACCGCCCTTTTCCTCAGCCAGCTTTTCCGCTGCCTTCTGGCGGGCATCTTCCAGCGTACCAACGTTGAAGAAAGCCCACTCCGGCAGATCATCGGCCTCGCCGTCCACAATGGCGGCAAAGCCGCGCACGGTATCCTGCAGCGGCACATACTTGCCCTTCAGGCCGGTAAAGTTCTCGGCCACAGCAAAGGGCTGGGACAGGAACTTCTGCAGCTTGCGGGCGCGGGCAACGGTGAGCTTGTCGTTCTCGTCCAGCTCGTCCATGCCCAGAATGGCGATGATGTCCTGCAGTTCCTGATAGCGCTGCAGAATGGACTGCACCTTGCGGGCCACGCGATAGTGCTCCTCGCCCACGATATCCGCTTCCAGAATGCGGGAGGTGGATGCCAGCGGGTCCACGGCCGGGTAAATGCCCTGCTCCACGATCTTACGGGACAGCACGGTAGTGGCATCCAGATGTGCAAAGGTGGTGGCGGGGGCCGGGTCGGTCAGGTCGTCGGCGGGGACGTAGACGGCCTGCACAGAGGTGATGGAGCCTTCCTTGGTGGAGGTGATGCGCTCCTGCAGAGCGCCCAGCTCGTTGGCCAGAGTGGGCTGGTAGCCCACAGCAGAAGGCATACGGCCCATCAGAGCGGACACCTCGGAGCCTGCCTGCACGAAACGGAAGATGTTATCAATGAACAGCAGCACGTCCTTGTGGGTCTCCTCACGGAAGTACTCTGCCATGGTCAGGCCGGTCTCGGCAACACGCATACGTGCTCCTGGGGGCTCGTTCATCTGACCAAAGACCAGTGCGGTCTTATTCAGAACACCGGACTCGTTCATCTCGCCCCAAAGGTCGCAGCCCTCGCGGGAGCGCTCGCCCACGCCGGTGAAGATGGAGTAGCCGCCGTGCTCGGTGGCCACGTTATGGATCAGTTCCTGGATCAGCACGGTCTTGCCGACGCCTGCACCGCCGAACAGACCGATCTTGCCGCCCTTTGCATAGGGGGCCAGCAGGTCGATGACCTTGATGCCGGTCTCCAGAATTTCGGTCGCGGGCTTCTGCTCCGCAAAGCCGGGGGCCTTGCGGTGGATGGGCCAATGCGGCACATCATCCACAGAGCCCTTGCCGTCGATGGGTCTGCCCAGCGGGTCGAACATGCGGCCCAGCGTGGCTTCGCCCACCGGTGCGGTCAGGCCGTGGCCGGTAGCGGTCACGGTCATGCCCTTGCCCAGACCCTCGCTGGCGGAAAGCATGATGCAGCGCACAGTGGTCTCGTTGACATGCTGTGTCACTTCCATCGTGCGCTCGGTGCCCTCAGCGGTCACGGTAAGCGCTTCCTGCAGGGCAGGCAGCTTGCCTGCGGTGAACTGCACGTCCACCACAGGGCCGGCTACGCGAATAATAGTTCCCTGTATCATACGATTGCCTCTATACTAATTTGTAAATACGTTTTATTCCGCCCGGTCCTGCACGGCAGCCGCACCGCCGATGATCTCGGTGATCTCCTGTGTAATGGAGCCCTGACGGGTGCGGTTGTATTCCAGCTGCAGCTCCCGGATCATATCGTTGGCGTTCTTGGTGGCGGAATCCATGGCGGTCATGCGGGCGCTCTGCTCTGCGCAGAAGCTCTCGGTCATGGCACCAAAGATCATGCCGTGCATATAAATGGGCGCGATTTGTTCAAACACCGTCCATGCAGACGGGAACATCTCCACATCGCCCTTCGGATCGCCCAGACCCTTGGGGGCAGGCTGCAGATGGGCGCGGTCCAGCGGAAGCAGACGCACCATGGTGGGCTCGCTGGTCAATGCATTCTCGATGCGGGTATAGATGAGATAGATCTCATCCAGCTTGCCGGTCTTGAAATCATCGATGGCGTCCATCGTGATATCGCGGGCACGCTGCAGCGTAGGCTCCGTGGCACCGTAGTGGAAATCCTCCACCAGCCGCGGATCCTTGTGGTACAGGGCGCGGTAGCCGGTCTGGCCGATCACATAGAACCGGTCATTCTCATCCGCATTTTCCTTGAGGAACTTGATGATGTTCTGGTTGTAAGCGCCTGCCATGCCCTTATCTGCCGTCAGCACGATGTAAGCGCGCTTGGGGTTTGCGGTGTTGCGTTCGTGGAAGAACGGATGCACCGGCTCTTCCGGCAGGTGGGGCACCACGCGGGAAATGGTATCGCGCATACGGTTGAAGTAGGGCGATACATTCTGGTAGTTCTTACGTGCCTTGCGCAGCTTGGACGAGGAGATCAGGTACATGGCGTTCGTGATCTTCATGGTGTCCTGAATGCTCTCGATGCGCTCCTTCAGCAGCTTACTGGACGGCATGGCTGTCGCCTCCCGCATAAGCTTTCCAGGCGTTCAGGATGGCATCGACCATTTCAGGTTCCAGCTTGCCGGTGGCGGTGATCTTATCCATCGTACCGGACACATCCGCGCGGAACTGACGCACAAATGCGGAAGTTTTGGCGCGCAGCTCGGCAGTGGGCAGTTCGTCCAGCACGCCGTGGGAAGCCAGCACCAGCGTGACCACCTGCTCGGCGTCGGACTTGGGCTGATACAGCGGCTGCTTGAGCATTTCCATCAGAGCCTTGCCGTGATCCAGCTGGCGGCGGGTCTCCGCGTCCAGATCCGAGCTGAACTGTGCAAAGGACTCCATATCCTTGTACTGTGCCAGCTCGATACGCAGGTTGGCGTTGGCCTTCTTCATGGCCTTGGTCTGGGCAGCGCCGCCCACACGGGACACCGACAGACCCACATTGACGGCCGGGCGGTTGCCTGCATTGAACAGGGCGCTCTCGAGGAAGATCTGACCATCGGTGATGGAAATGACATTGGTGGGGATGTAGGCCGAAACGTCGCCTGCCTGCGTCTCTACGATAGGCAGTGCGGTGATGGAACCGCCGCCCAGATCGTCGCGCATCCGGCAGGAGCGCTCCAGCAGACGGGAGTGCAGATAGAACACATCGCCGGGGTAAGCCTCACGGCCCGGAGAGCGGCGCAGCAGCAGAGAAATGGCACGGTAGGCCACTGCATGCTTGGACAGATCGTCGTAAACGATCAGCACGCTCTTGCCCTGACTCATGAAGTACTCGGCCAGTGCGGTGCCGGCATAGGGTGCGATGTACTGCAGGGGAGCGGAATCCGAAGCAGTAGCCGCCACGATGGTGGTGTAGCTCATGGCACCGTGCTTCTGCAGATCGCCTGCCACACGGGCAATGGAAGAAGCCTTCTGGCCGATGGCCACATAAATGCACAGCACACCGGTGTTTTTCTGGTTCAGGATGGCGTCCGTGGCGATGGAGGTCTTGCCGGTCTGGCGGTCGCCGATGATCAGCTCACGCTGGCCGCGGCCGATGGGGAACATGGAATCGATAGCGAGGATGCCGGTGTGGAGCGGGGTATCCACGCTCTGACGTTCCAGAATGCCGGGGGCCTGCTTTTCGATGGGGTTGTAGCCCACAGCTTCAATGGGGCCCTTGCCATCGATGGGCTCGCCCAGCGGGCTGATGACACGGCCCAGGAAGGTATCGCCCACCGGGATGCCGGCACGCTTGCCGCTGCGGGTCACCATGGTGCCCACACCGACGGTCTCAGCTCCGTCGAACAGCATGATGCCCAGCTGTTCGGGGTCCACGCTCTCCACCATACCCTTGGCACCGTTGTCGAAGGTGACGATCTCGCCGTACACGGCGCGGTTCATGCCCTCGACGTGCACGATGCCGTCGGCAGAGGAGATGACCACACCGCCCTCGGCAGAGGTCTCGGCGGGCTTGTAGTCCTCAATGCGGGTCTTGAGGGTAGCCAGCGAGGGCTTGCCCTCCATCATCTTGTCCAGCTGATGACGGCCGGAGTTATCGAACACACGGTCGCCCACCTGCAGGACATAGCCGGACAGCAGGCTCTCGTCCACCGTCACGTTCAGGATGACCTCGGTGGCATCATACAGCTTGCGTACCTCGGCGCGGATCCGGTTCAGCTCCTCTTCCCGGGGCTTGCGGGCGCTGCGCAGCTCGGCCTTGACGATGCGGTTGTCCGCAAAAAATTCACGACTGAATTCAGTTGCCATTGCCTGCACCTGCTTTCTCCAGCAGATCGTCCAGCAGACGTGCGTCGTCCTGGGCGGTCAGATTGCGGGCCAGCAGCTTCTCGCACATCGCACGGGCCAGTGCCGTGGTCTGGGCATCGGCTTCCCGCAGCTTGCTCTGGCGTTCGGCCTCGGCGCTCGCCTTGCCGGCGGCCACGATGGCGTCCGCCTGCTTGCGGGCATCTGCCAGCAGCTGCTGCTTTTCGACCTCGGCCTGCTTTTCGTAGGCTTCGCGGCGGGCAGCGGCCTCATTGTCCACATTGCGCAGTTTTTCCTGTGCGGCGTTCATGGTCTCTGCGGCTTCCTTCTTGGAGGTCTCCGCATCGGCCAGGTTTGCGTCCACCATCTGCTGGCGCTTTGCGATCACGTCCTGAACAGGCTTGAACAGGAACTTGCGCAGCACCGCATACATGACGAGGACGTTCACGACGGTCCACAGCAGGTTAATATCCAACTTCAGCATTCGTCTGCGCCTCCGTTACTGACCCAGGAACAGGATGATCAGCAGTGCAACGACGAAGCCGAAAATTGCAGTACCTTCTGCCAGAGCAGCGCCCAGCAGCAGGTTGGTCTGGATCTTGCCGGATGCCTCGGGCTGACGGGAGATTGCCTCCGTTGCCTTACCCGTTGCGATGCCGATGCCGATACCGCCGCCAATGCCGGTCAGCGCTGCAATGCCAGCGCCCAGAGCAATCAAACCATTCATAGTAATAATCTCCTTTTAAATTCAGTAAATATCAATGGATCAGTCTTCTCCGCCCATGGTCTCTTTCATGAACAGCGAAGTCAGGAACACGAACACGTAGGTCTGGATCAGACCGTCGAACAGGTCAAAATACAGGCTGAACACCGCCGGGACGAACACGGGCACCACGAGCTTGATCAGCTCCATGATGACGAATGCACCCAGCACGTTGCCGAACAGTCGCATGCACAGGCTGGTGGGGCGGATGGCGATCTCGAGGATGTTCATAGGGGTCATGACCGGAGTGGGGGCAGCCAGACTCTTGAAGAAGCCCACACCGCCGCGTGCCCGGATGCCGGCACCCTCGATCAGGATGATGCTCATCAGCGCCAGCGCTGCGGTCACGTCCAGATCCTTCGTGGGGGGCTTGACACCGAACACGCCGATCAGGTTGCTGAAGGCGATGTAGATGGCCACGGTCATCAGGTAAGGCACATAGCGCCTGCCCTTTTCGCCCAGCAGACCTTCAAAGAAATTGGTGCCTGCGAGGTAGGCCATTTCCAGCACGGCCTGACGCTTGCTGATATGGTCCACCTTCAGGTTTCTGGTAAGCAGGATCGAGCCGATGGTAACGATGGCCAGGATCACCCAGCTGATGACCACGGATTCCGGGATCTGCAGCGGGCCGACCTTGACGTATTCGACGGTCAGCTCTTCCATCAATGCTTTGGTCAGATTATTCAATTGTTTTTCCTCCTTCCTGAAGAATAGGGTTCCGGGGGTAAGACCGCCGCACCGCCCCGGCGGCGCAGCGTCCTTCTTATCGCTCGAAGAAAAGGCGCAGCTTTGTGAAAAAAGTAAGGAAGGTGTTCGGCTCTGTCCGGTCACACCCTCCCTCCTGCACGGGTCACTTCGTCTTTTTTCGTTGTGTATGATAGTACGATTGACGAAAATTGGCAAGTGGCTTTGTGCACATTCTACATTTTAGGTGGTTCTACTGCATTGATATACAAAAAAAGTTGTGCATCTTGTCCAATAAAACGCTCTTCGCATGTACTTTTTACACAAATTTCTTAGCCAATTCTTAGGTTTCAATGGCTTCTTCAGGGCATTCCGGGAAATATTTCCATCAAAAATGCCCCATTGTACATACTTTATATGCCCGATATATAAAATTCGTATAGGCGTCTCGTCCGGTATTACACCCGCTCCTATACATATTTATTATAACTGCATATCTGAAATCTGTCAGTCCGCCTGTTTTGCGCCGCGGCGGAACACCAGCCGGAAGATGGCACGGGCAAGCGGCCCGCAGTACAGCATCTGCCAGCACAGGGCCATGGGCATATTGCAGCCCCAGGTATGCACCCAAGTGCCAAAGCCGGGTTCTTTAAACAGCACCGTTGCGATCAGGCTCATCACCGGGCACATGATGCACACGATCATCAGCGAGATGGCATAGGTGATGAACTGCGGACGATCTGTGGGCCGCATGAACATAAACGCCAATCCGGTGGCCAGTTTCTCCACCACGAAAAATTCCAGCACGCAGGCAATGGGAACCATGATCGGCATCTCGTGCAGAGCCATAACAAAGGTGGCATTGGTGACACCGCCTGTGTTCAGCGCCACATTGTAAACGATCATGCCATAGACCATAATTGCAGCCATGACAATGGTAAAGAAGATACGTTCCGGTAAAGTTTTAGGCATTTTGATTCTCCGTTTCTTTTGTGTCTAAATTTTTGCCGCAAAAAAGCCGCCCCGCGAAACTTTCATCTCGCGGGGCGGCGGCGACTACCATTCATTGACGCTATTTTAGCACAAATCGATCTGACGCATAATACCCTGTGGACACTTTCTCCCGTTTTGCGCAAAATCCTCCACAAACGGCCCGGAACTTCTGGGCAGCTTTGCTGTTGACTTCCTCGGCAGCCCTCCCTGCAGGGCACAGAGTTCCTCTCCAAAGGGCCCGATCGCCCGGGCACACCGCACAGAAAGCAGCATTTTGCACGTTCTATCTGCTGTTTTTCAAGAACTGCACAATTTTATATTTATATCCTTGTGCACTCTGCGAATAGACAAATCAATCAGGAATATGTATAATAAAGCCAGAAACCAGAGAAGTACAGCAGAAGCTCAAGAGAGAGCTAATCCCGCTGACTTGAAGCAGAAAGGAGCGAGACCGATGGTCGATATGGAACCCGCACAGCAGGGACAGGCTGTCGGGATTCGCTGAGAAGCAAAATAGAGGCTCACCACAAACGGGATGTTTCCCCCGTATAAAAACACAACAAAAATGAGCCAGTCTTGAGCATCAAAAATGCGATTACACGACAACCTGTCGATAAACTTAACCCCCAGCGATTCAAATAGATCCGCCGGAGATGATTCCTATGAAGGTATCTTTTGTACGGAGAACATTATTTGAATAGCAAAAAAGGAGTTCTACCAATGTACTAAGTAGTTTGCCCCTAGCGAATCTAACTCGAAAGAATGTGGTAATATGAAATTCATCTTTAGAATCTCGGTGCCGCACTCCATCAGTTAAGAGAAGGGTCAATCCAATGTACTAAGTAATCAGTCCCCTTGAAATAGATTCTCAGTTTCCAGTAGTTTCTAAGGAGAGTCACCCTATGAAACGTTTACTCCGAAAATGAGGAACCCCAAGGAGAAGAGGCTTATGACTCCGAAGAAGTAAGTATCCAGCCGGACGAGGGCTTGCAACCGCCTCGTTCGGCTGGTTTTATTTTGTGCTGTTTTCACCAACAGTCAACGCCCGATTTGTGCAAATTTTACGCTGCGCGGTTGAATACCGTCCTTTGTTTTTGCACTTTTCTGTGGTATACTGTGGAAAAAGATGGGAGGTGCATTTCATGGAGTCGTTCGTTTCGTTTTCCACTCTGTTCAACCTTGTGCTGACCGTTATCTGGTTCATCTCCGGCATTCGGGATCTTCAAGGCAAAGACCCGTTCCTCGATCTGCCGTTCAACCAGTATCACCGCGACCCGGAGTACCGCGCCTTCTGGCAGAAAAAGAACGGCGTGTTTTACATGCTCAACAGCATCGCCTTTCTGATCTTAGCCTTCACACCTGTTACATCGCTGATTTACCGTATCATCTTCGGCATCGCCATCGTGGGAGACCTTCTTTATCTTGTCGCTTACGAAAGCTGGAACCATAGTGCGGATTGACAGCCGGAAAGGGGCCACCATGAATTTGAATCTTTCGGACTGGGATTGGCTGAACGCCGCGCTGGGTGTGCTGTTTTTGTACCGCGGCATCCGGGATCTGTACAATGGCACCGGCACCGGATGGAGCAGTGAGGACGAAAAGAAGCACTTCCGCAAATTTTACGGCATTGCTTCGATCCTTTGCGGTGCACTCTATCTGGTCAACACCTTTCTTCCCAGGGTCGAGCCGCTGCACTCCATTTTGATGGTGGCAGCGCTCGTGTTGTGCGCTGCCCTGCTGATCTCGTATCTGTGCTATACTCTGAGCAGGGACGACAAAAACAAAAAGTGAGAGGTTGCTATGGAAGTCATCTGTGCGATCTTAACCGCACTTTTCGGCATCGGGTTCGGCATTTTTATGGCGCTGCATCCGGAAGATGCCATTGCCCTGCGCTCCCGCAGGCGGTACACGCAGGTACCTGAGCCCACGGAAGAGTACATCAAATTGACCCGGCTGGAGGGCATCGTAGTTTCGGTGCTCTGTGCCGTGCTTCTGGTGGTTCTGCTGTTCGCACCCCAATAATACTTTGCAGCTTTCCTCTTGCGGATTTTTTCTCACCCTGTTACAATGAGAAAAAAACGCAGGAGGTTTTTTTATTATGGTCAAGCATGTGATCCTGTGGCAGCTGAAGGACGAGCTGTCCGATGCCGAAAAAGCCGCCGTCAAGGCAGGCATCAAGGAGGGTCTGGAAGGTCTGGCAGGCAAGGTCCCGGGCCTTGTGGAAGTGCATGTCAACATCAACGGTCTCCCCTCTTCCACCGCCGACCTGATGCTGGACACCACCTTTGAAAGCGCCGAGGCCCTCAAGGGCTACTCCGTCCATCCCGCCCATGTGGCTGTGGCCGACGGCAAGGTGCGGCCCTACACCAAGGCACGGTTCTGTCTGGATTACGAGATTTAATGTTGACAAACCCACCGTTTTTGCGTATTATAGACATAACAATGTAAATTGGCTGTGAAGAGAAGAGTACGCACCGTCTGCGCCTGACAGAAAGCCCGAAGGATGGAACCGGGCAGGCCGCGCGATGCCGAAGATGGTCTCAGAGCTGCGCAGGTGAAAATTGAGCCTGCGACGGGTGCGCCCGTTACCGCGCTGCGCCGTGCTTTTTGGCCCGGCAAAAGGCTGCGCCCGCAAGGGTGCGGCGAAGCAAGGTGGTACCACGAAAGTTTCAGGCTCTCGTCCTTGTCCGGCTCAGTCCGGCAGGATGAGGGCTTTTTTCGTCCCCCGCCAAATCAGGAAAGGAAGAGTATCAACCTATGAGTGAGCACAAGACATTCTACATCACCACTCCCATCTACTACCCCAGCGACAAACTGCACATCGGCCACAGCTATACCACTGTCGCCTGCGACGCACTGGCACGCTTCAAGCGGATGCAGGGCTATGACGTCATGTTCCTGACCGGCACCGACGAGCACGGCCAGAAGATCCAGGACAAGGCCGCCGACGCCGGTGTGACCCCCAAGGAGTATGTGGACAAGATCGTAGCCACCGTCAAGGATCTGTGGAAGCTGCTGGACGTCAGCTACGACCGCTTCATCCGCACCACCGACGACTACCACATGGAGTCCTGCCAGAAAATTTTCACCAAGCTGTATGAGCAGGGCGACATCTACAAGGGCGAGTACATCGGCCACTACTGCAAGCCCTGCGAGAGCTTCTGGACCGACAGCCAGCTGGTGGACGGCAAGTGCCCCGATTGCGGCCGCGAAGTGTACGACGCACACGAGGAAGCCTACTTCTTCAAGACCAGCAAGTATGCTGACCGCCTGCTGAAGCTCTACGAGGAGAACCCCCAGTTCATCCAGCCTGAGAGCCGCAAGAACGAGATGATTGCCTTCATCAAGCAGGGCCTGCAGGACACCTGCGTGTCCCGCACCTCCGTGAAGTGGGGCATCCCGGTGCCCTTCGACCCCAAGCACACCATGTATGTGTGGGTGGATGCCCTGAGCAACTATATCTCCGCGCTGGGCTACGGTAACGAAAAATATCACGACTATGACAAGTTCTGGCCTGCCGACCTTCACATGGTGGGCAAGGAGATCCTGCGTTTCCACACCATTCTGTGGCCCGCCATGCTGATGGCTCTGGATCTGCCTCTGCCCAAGCGGGTGTTCGGCCACGGCTGGCTGCTGATGAACGGCGGCAAGATGTCCAAGTCCGTGGGCAACGTGGTGGACCCCGTGATCCTGTGCGACCGCTACGGCGTGGATGCCATCCGCTACTTCCTGCTGCGTGAGATTCCCTTCGGCAACGATGGCATGTTCACCAACGAAGCCCTGATCACCCGCATCAACAGCGATCTTGCAAACGACCTGGGCAACCTGCTCAGCCGCACCGTCGCCATGTGCGAGAAGTACTTCGGCGGCACCGTGCATAACGTTGCCGGTACCGAAGCCATTGACACCGAGCTGGAGACCATGGTCAACGAGCTGACCGCCAAGGTCACGGCCGACATGGACAACCTGACCATCCCGCAGGCCCTGATGGAGATCTTTGCGGTCATCCAGCGTGCCAACAAGTACATCGACGAGACCGCTCCCTGGGCGCTGGCCAAGGACGAGGCCAACAAGGCCCGTCTGGAGAGCGTGCTGTACCACCTGTGCGAGGCACTGCGCGTGTGCGGCATCCTGCTGAACGCATACCTGCCCACCACCGCACCCAAGATGATGGAACAGCTGGGTCTGGACGCATCTGCTCTGGACCTGACCAAGACCACCTACGGTGCACAGGAGACTTACACCGTGCACAAGGGCGAGGCACTGTTCCCCCGCATCGATGTGGCAAAGGAAATTGCCCACCTGAAGGAAGAGGACGAGAAGCGCAAGGCCGCTGCCGAAGCTGCCAACAAGGCCAAGGCTGAAGCTGAGAAGAAGGCTGCCGCCCCCGCCGAGGAGAGCACTGTGGACTTTACCCACGAGGAAGAGATCGACTTTGACACCTTCTGCAAGGTGGAACTGCGCGTGGCCGAAGTGCGCGCCTGCGAGAACCTGAAGGAAAGCAAGAAGCTGCTGCACCTGACCGTGTTTGACGGCGAACGGGAGCGCTGCATCCTTTCCGGCATTGCAAAGTGGTTCAAGCCGGAAGACCTGATCGGTAAGAAGATCGGCATTGTGTGCAATCTGGCACCTCGCCCCATGATGAAGGGCAAGTATGTCAGCGAGGGCATGATCTTTGCTGCTGATACCGCCGACGGCGGCTGCTCCATCGCTTTCTACGGCGACGACACCCCCGTAGGCAGCCGCATCCACTGAGCCGCCATGCAGGAAAACAAAACGCTTTCCCGCGCGGAATGGCTGGATAAGATCTTCGGCACGCCAGTGTTTGCCGTGCTGCTGGCTATTTTCTGCAATGTACTGTGGGGCTCGGCCTTCCCCTTCATCAAGCTGGGCTACCGGCTGTTCGCCATTGATTCCAGCAGCACCGCGTCCATTTTCTGCTTTGCCGGTGTGCGGTTCATGCTGGGCAGCTTTCTGGTCCTGCTGGGCAGTGTTCTGCTGCAGAGCCGCCTGCCCAAGTTCCCCCGCGGCAAAGTGGCAGCGGAGTGCTGTGCTCTGGGCCTGTGGCAGACCACGACCCAGTACGCATTCTATTACATCGCTGTTGCCATGCTCACGGGTGCCTTTGGCGGCATCCTGAACAGCACCCAGAGCTTTCTGGGCGTGATCTTTGCCCACTTCATCTACGGCAACGCCGACCGCATGACCCCTGCCAAAACGCTGGGCTGTGTCATCGGTTTTGCGGGCGTGCTCATCGGCACGCTGGGCAACCACGGCAGCGGCAGCGGCTGGGGCGTGTTCTGCATGATGGCCGCTACCATCATCTTTACCCTGTCCGGCCCGTGGAACAAATCCGTGACCAAAAAAGCAGACAGCTTTGCCGTCTGCTTCATCAACCTGTTCGTGGGCGGTCTGGCACTGTTCGTGCTGGGCACTGTGCTGGGCGGCAGCCTCCATGTGCAAAACGCACTGGCGGTGGTGGTCATGCTGTATCTGGCTTTCATCTGCGGGGCAGGCTATGTGCTGTGGGCCTTGCTGATGAAGAACAACCCGGTCAGCCGCATTGCCATCTTTGGCTTCGTGAACCCGGTGGTCAACGTACTGCTGAGCGCCGTGCTCAACGGCGAACCCCTGTTCCGCTGGCAGTATCTGGCGGCGCTGGTGTTCGTGTGTGTGGGCATCTGGCTGGTGAACAAGGCCCCCGTCAAAAAGGAGGGCAAATGACCGGCCCCATTTTTGACACCCACGCGCACTACAGTGCCCGCGCTTTTGACGCAGACCGCGATTTCCTGCTGGACAGCCTGCCCGGCAAGGGCGTGGTGGGCGTGTGTGAACAGGCCACCCACTCCGGGGATGCACCCAAAGTGCTGGAGCTGGCGCACCGCTACCCGTGGGTGGTGGCAGCTGTTGGCATCCACCCGGAAAGCCTGCTGCCCGCCGCCGACTGCGGCGAGGAAGGCCCGGCTCCTACGGTCTCGGTGTACGGCGGGGACTGGGCCGCAGAGATGCGCGCTCTGGCCCCGTATTACGAGGACCCCAAGGTGGTAGCTGTGGGGGAGTGTGGGCTGGACTATCACTGGCCTGTGCCCAAGGATGCCCAGCTGGCCATGTTTGAGGCACACATCCGGCTGGCGCTGGAACTGGCCAAGCCCATCATCGTGCACGACCGCAACGCCCACGCCGACGTTTACGCCCTGCTCAAAAAATACCAGCCCAAGGGCATCGTCCACTGCTATTCCGGCAGTGCCGACGATGCGGTGTGGCTGGCAAAGCAGGGACTGTTCATCGGTTTTGGCGGGGCGTGTACCTTCAAGGGTGCCAAGCGGGCGGCAAAAGCCATCAGCGCCCTGCCGCTGGAAAGCATCGTGCTGGAGACCGACTGCCCCTACATGGCACCGGAGCCGGTGCGCGGCACCCGCTGTGACAGCTCCCTCATCCGCTATGTGGGCGAGTATATCGCCCAGCTGCGGGGCATCTCTGCCGAAGAGGTGTTCCGCACCACAGCCGAAAATGCCCGCCGGGTATACGGGCTGTGATCCGTTTTTCGCAAGTTGCACAGGTTTTTCTCTGTGCTTCTGTATAAATCAACAATCAAAATCCAAACTGTTATAAGGAGAACCTACCATGAAAGCACGTATTCCTAAGCACCGCGAGTTCATCATCAACTTCCCCGACAGCATCAACCAGAACAAGGCCAACGAGGGCTGGGCAAAGCTGCAGCAGATCGTTGAGGACTACAAGAAGGCCCACAATGGCGCTTCCGTCTACGCCCCCACCTTCATCGAGGACTGCGAGGCCGAGGTGAAGAAGCTGCAGGAAGAGTACGGCTTCGAGTACACGGTCGAATACGTTCAGTAATTTCTGATATTTAAAATCCCCTCTGTGCATCTGCGCAGGGGGGATTTGCAGTTTCAGGGGGAACCGCTTTTCCCTGCGGTGTGCTCCCGCAAAAATACAGCCCCGGCAGACTGCATGGTCTGTCGGGGCTGTGCTTTTCTGTCCGGGTCACTTTTCCACTTTACTCAGCAGGATGCGGTCGTTATCCAGATTCTTGCCTGCGTTCTCGCGGAACTTTTCAAGCAGGTCGTCCACGGTCATCCGGCTGCGTTCCTCGCCCTTCACGTCAAAGACGATGCGGCCGGAATCCATCATCAGGGTGCGGTTGCCCAGCTCCAGTGCCTGATGCATGTTGTGGGTGACCATCAGGCAGGTGATCTTCTTTTCAGCCACGATGCTCTTGGTCAGCTCCAGTACCTTTTCGGCGGTGGCGGGGTCCAGTGCTGCGGTGTGCTCGTCCAGCAGCAGCAGCTTGGGGGTGACCAGCGTTGCCATGAGCAGGGTCAGCGCCTGCCGCTGGCCGCCGGAAAGCAGTCCCACCGGCTGCTTCATGCGGTCCTCAAGGCCCATATCCAGCAGCGCCAGCTTTTCGCGGAACACTTCCTTGTCCTTGCGGGAGATGCGGGAGAAGATGGCGTGGGGCGCGGTGCCGGCACGCAGATAGGCCAGTGCAAGGTTTTCCTCAATGGTCATGTTGGGTGCCGTGCCCTTGAGCGGGTCCTGAAACAGGTGGCCGATGACCTTGCTGCGCTGGTGCTCCGGCTCAAAGGTGATATCCTGTCCGCCCAGCAGGATGCTGCCCTCATCCGCGATGAAGCCGCCGGTGATGGCGTTGAACAGGGTGGATTTGCCCGCGCCATTGGAGCCCACGATGGTGGCAAAGTCCCCGGCTTCCATGTGCAGACTGACACCGTTCAGGGCCACTTTTTCATTGACCGTGCCGGGGTTGAAAGTCTTGTGCAGATCGTTCAGCTGAAGCATTTCCATCTTACTTTCCCTCCTTGCCGGTAGTCACGCGGCGGCGGCAGGCCCCATGCTTGCGCTGCTCAAAGGCGATTTTTTCCTTGATGGCCGGCATCGAAATGGCGATGGCCACGATGATGGCGGACACCAGCTTCATGGCGGCGGCGGGCACATTGAAGCGCAGGGCCACAGCCACGATAAAACGGTACAGGCAGCTGCCGAACACCACGCCGATGATCCGGCGCAGCATGGTGCGCTTACCAAGCAGGGTCTCGCCGATGATGAGGGAAGCCAGTGCGATGGTCACCATGCCGGTGCCCACATTGATATCGCAGCTCTTCTGATACTGTGCCAGCAGGCCGCCGGAGAGGGCGCACAATGCGCCGGAAATGCACAGGCCCACCGTAATGGTGAAAGCCGGGTTAATGCTGGAAGCACGCACCATGGCAGCGTTGTCACCGGTGGCGCGGATAGACAGGCCCAGCCGGGTGCCCAGAAAGCCCAGCATCGCCGCACCGGCAAGCAGGATCATGGCCAGCGCGATGGCCAGCTTATACCAGCCGCCAAGGAAGCTCAGTGAGCCCTTTGCCAGCGAGAAAACAGTGTCGGTCTTGACCAGCGACATGGTGGAGGAAAAGCCCATCACGGCCAGATTGATGGTGTAAAGGCCGGTGTTGACGATGATGCCTGCCATGATGCTCTCCACGCCAAGGCGGGTCTGCAGAAAAGCCGTAACAAAGCCGGAGCACACACCTGCCGCCATGGCTGCAACAAGTGCCAGAATGGGGTGGCCGGTCAGTGCTACCTGACAGGCCACGGCGCAGCCCAGCGTGAAGCAGCCGTCAGTGGAAAGGTCTGCGATGTTCAGGATGGAATAGCTCAGGAACAGTGCCAGCGCCACAAGGGCATAGATACAGCCCAGTTCCAGCGCCGTCTGTAGGACGTTGAGCGAAAAGATACTCGCCAGCATGTGTGTGCTCCTTTTATGTTTCTTTTTGATTGGACGATTTAAAATGGCCTCCGCTTTTGCTCTGGCCATATTCAGCGGAATTGGGTTTTTATTCGGGATTCAGAAAAGCCTGCGGGCTTTTCTGAATCCCCTTTTCACGAGTTGGGTCGTGACGGAAAACGGGCTCGCCCTCTCCGTCACCTACGGTGACACCTCTCCCAAAGGGAGAGGCCTTGGCAGAAAGATGAACTTTACGTGGACTGCCAAAGGCTCCCACTTTGGGGGAGCTGGCAAATCCGTAGGATTTGACTGAGAGGGCGAGCCTGCTAACCACGAAGATACCGGACTTATTTAATTTAGCTTCTTGTGATGCGGTGCACTGTGGGCAGCAAAACACTTCCTCAGAACCGCCAAAAGCTCCCCCTTCGGGGGAGCTGGCAAAACCGTCAGGTTTTGACTGAGAGGGTTCTTTTTTAAGAGAAGTTCTCTGCGGTGGTTACTTCCACGATCTCGGTGCAGTAGGGCTTGAAGGCTTCCTTCACGGTGTCGAGGTCAAGGCCCAGCGCTTCGCAGGTCTCGGTGTTGATGGTGACGATACCGTTATCAAAGGTCTGGTAGGGCAGGTCTGCAGTGGTCTTGCCCTCGCACAGCAGCTCTGCCACCATGTCGGCAGTGGCTTCGCCCAGCTGGACGTAATCCACGCCGTAGCCTACGAACGCACCGTTCAGTGCAAAGCTGTCAGCACCGGTGTAGTGCTGGACGCCTGCCTCGGTAAAGGTCTCGTAGATGGACAGCTCTGCGGTCATCACGGTGTTGTCGGTGGGGGTGAACACGGCCTTGACACCAGCGGCGATCAGAGCCTCAGCCGCCATCTGCACCTCAGCGGTGGTGGTGCCGTTCTTCTCAATGTACTTGATGCCGTTGGCATCACAGAAAGCCTTGGCATCGGCAATGGCCTGGGTGGAGGCATCCTGACTCAGGTCGTACAGCAGGCCAATGGTGTCAATATCCGGGTTGACAGCGGTGATCAGCTTCATGATGGCCTCGGTGTTCAGTGCGTCGGAGGTGCCGGTGATGTTCTCCTCACCGTCAAAGCCTGCAGCAGCGGGGTCGGTGACAGCAGAGTAGACAACGGGGATATTGGTATCCTCCACAGCGGCCAGCATGGTTGCGGCGGGGGTAGCCACAGCCACGATCACATCCACGCCGTCCCCTACGAGGTCGGCACCGATCTGGTTCAGGTTGGACTGGTCAGCCTGTGCATTTGCGTAGTAGTCGGCGTAGTCGAAGGTAACGCCCTTCTCTGCCCCCAGCTCATCCAGACGGCTCTCCACAGATTCCACGATCTGGTTGAGGGAAGCATGATCCACATAGTTGACGATGCCAACCTTGAAGGTCTGGCCGCCCTCGGCTGCTGCGGAAGCGGCAGCGGAAGAAGCAGTGGAAGATGCAGCCACGGTGCTGGAAGCGGAGCCGCCGCAGCCGGTGAATGCCAGTGCAGAAACGGCAGAAGCAGCCATAGCGGCCTTGAGGAAGCTGCGGCGGGAGATCATGGTAACGTTTTTCATAATAGCAAACTCCTTTCCCGGAGCGGGCGGCAAAAGTAAAAGACCCGCTCCCCTTGCGGGACGGGTCTTACAAATAAAAACGACCCTGTCCCTGTGTGTTATCCACAAGGACAGGATCGGTAAAGTTCGATTCTGCGGTGCCACCTTGCTTGCCCTGCTTTGCAAAATGCAGAGCCTCTCACGGAGAGCCAACACTCCCCTGTCCTGTAACGGAGACTTCCGTCCAAAGCTACTAAGGCTTGCTGCCCATTTGCCCGGCCCTCGGCGGCCCACGAAGCTCTGCCCCGCTCTCGCCCGTTTTCACTGTCCGGGCTCACTGAAGATGCGCTGTGCAGGTTCTCTTCCGCCTCATCGGTTTGATTGCATTATACGCTTTATTGGCATAAAGTCAAGAGGAAATTTCAAAAATTTCTTTTTTCTACAGCACAAAGTCATTCTTCCGTGCATCAGGCCCGCTTTGTGCGGCGCTTGCGCCAGACGAAGTACGCCGTGTACGCCAGCCATACCACAATGCCGCCCAAGGTCAGCGGGCGGCTCAGCCGGATGCCGTCGGGCTGGTAGACAAAATCGATGCTGTTTTCACCTGCCGGGCACAGCACAGCCATCAATCCCTCGTCCACCTCCACAATGTCGGCCTCCTGCCCGTTGACATAGGCCGTAAAGCCGTCATCGTAAGGCACGGAGAAGAACACGAGGTTCTCTTTTTCCAGCGTGATCTCGGCGTGGAAGCCCGAATTGTTCATCTGGAACACACTGGCAGCCGTGGCACGGCGCTCGCGGCAGTCCTGCACGTAGGACTCATAGTACAGCTCCTCCCGTCTGCCTTCCGGCAGATGGGTGAGGTACTTGCCGTAGACTGCAGCATCCTCGTCGGTAAGCACCAGTGCACGCATCAGGAGGTTTGCGCGGGTGGCCTTGGCTGTCTCCTCGTACTCGGTCTGGGTGAGGTAATAGTCATAGGCAAAGCCCATGGGCACGTAGTTCGTGTTGCGGTAGACCGCATAGCCGCCCTTTGCAAAGGCATATTCCCAGCCGTCGTCGGCTTCGTTTTCAAAGTCGGTCTGCTTTTCCGGCGTGGTGATAAGGTACTCCACACTCAAAAGGCCCCGCAGTGCATAATTGGAAAGCTCCGGCTCACTGCGCACATCCCGCTTGACCCCCAGCGCCGGGTAGAAGCTGAGGATGCTGGGGGCTGCCGTGCTGCCAAAATACTGCAGGCAGCTTTTATCCAGCCACATGCCGATGTTGTCGTGGATCTTGTACGTATCCACGCGATAATCGCCTTCGGGCAGGTCGTTTTTCAACAGCAGGGCGTTGGTGTCCTGCTTCACAAGGTCGCTGTCGGTATACCACTGGCCGAACTTGCCAATGCCGATGTGCACCACGCTGAACAGGAAGGCAAACGCCAGCACTGCCGCCGTCATGCGCTGCACAAAATGGCTGTCCTGCCGCCACTTCCCGCAGAGGCAGCGGTACAGCATAAGCCCCAGCAGGCCGAAGCCCAGCACGACAAAGAACTGTCCCGGGTTTTTCAGCACGCCGAAAGACCATG
>ENA-OPFT01000184-OPFT01000184.1-human-gut-metagenome-genome-assembly--contig:-NODE-184-length-38019-cov-3.705379_pt1 | contig 38019 bp, 30 predicted proteins | sample MGYA00241714_ERZ501560 | MGnify/ENA primary metagenome ERZ501560 (study PRJEB25962, sample SAMEA2042392) | human gut metagenome | biome: human gut; feature: human-associated habitat; material: faeces...
ATTATAATTTACAAATTATAATAACGATGTCAAAGGAAAAGGTCTGAAGTTCAGAAAGGAGTTTTTATGTTTCAGGGAATGGAATATGTTTATGAGGTCTATAAAGAAAAAAGCTTTTCCAAAGCTGCTGCTAATCTTTTTATTTCCCAGCCTTCTTTAAGCGCAAATGTAAAACGGGTAGAAAACCGTATCGGCTATCCCATTTTTGACCGCAGTACCAAGCCTCTTGGATTAACCGAATGCGGAAAAGAATACATCCGCTGTGTGGAAGAAATCCTGGGCATTCACAGAAGCTTTTCCGCCTTTATACATGACTGGGATAAGCTGTCCACCGGAAATCTTACTCTTGGCGGAAGCAATCTCTTTTCCTCCTGGATTTTGCCCCCTTTGATTTCTGCCTTTGTAACGTGTTATCCCCATATAAAGATAAATTTGATTGAAGAGAGTACGGCTCAGCTGGCTGAGCTTCTGCAAAAGGGTTCTGTAGACCTGATTCTTGACAACACTGCCCTGAATCCGGATATTTTTGACAGCCGCATTTTTCATGAAGAGCATCTGATTCTGGCAGTCCCCAGCCATTTTCCTATAAATGCCTCTCTGAAGGATTACCAGATAACAGACTTGCAAATACAGAATGGCAGCTTCCTGAATCCTTCTTTTCCAATAGTTCCACTGAAAAGCTTCAAGGGACTTCCTTTTATTATGATGAAAAATGAGAATGATACGGGAAAAAGAGCCCGGCAGATCTGCCAGGCTAATGATTTTGAACCAGATGTTGTTTTAAATATGGACCAGCAGATGACTGCTTATAACATCTGTCAGTCCGGAATGGGAATTTCCTTTATTGGTGATATTATGCTGTCCCGAATCCCACATAATCATAATGTAGTTTATTACAAGCTTCCGGCACAGCATAACAGCAGAAGGATTTGTTTTTACTGGAAAAAAGGACGATATTTCACTAAAGCGATGGAAGAATTTTTGAATATGTCATGTAAATAGGCCATATTTCATTTCTTGCCCCCGCTTAACAAACCTTGCCTAATTCTTTTTACGAAAAGATGCCCTGTATACGGCCGGAGTACAACCATTTTTTTCACGAAATACCTTTGTAAAGTAGGCAAGATTAGAATATCCCACTTTATCTGCCACCTCACCTACCGTAAGATCTGTTTCCTCCAGAAGTTTAGAAGCTGCTTTCATTCTTGCGCTGATGATGTACTCAGACAATTTGCATCCTATCTCCTGCAAGAACAGCTTTGACAGATAATCAGTGCTCATATATACCAGTCCTGCCAGTTGATTACGATTCAAGTCTTCCTCCAAATGATCATCTATATATTTCTTCACACGGCTGACAGCACTTTGGGAGTTTTCTGCAATTTCCAAAGCTGTTTCGGCTCTTTTTATCACATATCGACTCCATTTAAGAAAATTAGCCACTGTGACAGCTCTGCTCTGATATACCCCCACAACTTTCTCATCATCCAGGAACTGATGAGCCTGCAACCCTTTCATTTCCAGAAATCCATAAAAAGACTGAGTAAAATCATGGCAAAGCTGTTCCAGCACTCCTCTGTCAATTTTTCTTTCATGAATCATCACTTGAAGATCGTGTTCCATTCGTTCAATTGCCTCATTGTACTCTCTACGTGATAACAAGCGTATCCATGATTCAATATCTGGTCTTTTATACGGTAATCTCTGATCTGCAAGTTCAATCCCATACACGCCAGAATGCTCTGCTACATTATTGGAATCTGCTTTCCCCAGACGTTCATACTGTTCTGCCAGTTCTCCCGGTTCCCGAAATTCTCCTACATAACAGGAAAAAATAATGTTCAAATGTTCTTTACAATCACGAATAAAATGCCTGCAGTTTTCCATTATATTTTTTCTGTATTCGTCCATTTCATCTGAAAGCTCTACAATGGTCAGAAGACGATCTTCACGATAAGCCGGCACTACCTGTTTCCAGTCAGGAAATACACAGTTCTGCAGTCTCTCCTTCAAGGGTTCCGTACAGTTTATCCAGTTTCCGACTGATTTCTCCATATGTATCTTAAACATCACTGGCATGTATAAATAGTTTTCATGAAATGGAAGGTGTTCCTTCGCAGCCCGCTCCCGAATCACCTGGCTACTGGCATCAATCCTCCGCTCCAGAACATTCCGCCAAAAATTACGTAGTCTATCTTTCTCGGCAACACTCCAATACTGAGCCTGCTCATGAATTTCTTTATATTCATGTTTTTCCTTTACTTTAGATACAGCTTTTTCAAATACCTGATACAATAATTTCGAATCTATTGGTTTCAAGAGATATTCCAGTACTCCAAGTTCAATTGCCTGTTTCGCATAATTGAACTGTGCATAGCTGGTAAGCAAAATGCTCACAGGATTCATTCCCTGCTCGCGAACCCATTCCAGCAAATCCAATCCGGTTCCTTTGGGCATTTCCACATCGGTAAGTATGATATCCACGTCATTTTCTTCCAGGACTTTTATAGCCTGTTTCATGCTGTATGCAGTGTATACCTGATCTACTTCCAATGCATTCCAATCTGTACTGCATTTCACGCCTTCCGCACAAAGCACCTCATCATCCACGATCAATACGCTTATCATTTGCCATTTGCCTCCTGCGTCTTTTAATGCGAAAAGGGCAATTACGTTCTCTGCAATTACCCTTGTTTACGCTAAAAAGCTTATCAATTACACTTATTATAGTGTCTGATTATGCAATTGTCAAAGCCTTGTTTCAGACAATTTTCCATCATATTACAAAATTTCTCAGATATCTTGTGCTAAGACGCACTGCATTTTTGGCATCTTCTACCGTACCTTCAAAGGCTTTATCTTCAATCTCAATGCAGGTATATCCTTTGTATCCGATATCTGTCAGGGCAGATACATATTTTCCCCAGTCAACATCTCCAAGGCCAGGAATCTTCGGAGACATATACTGCAGAGGCGTTGCCATGATTCCAACATCCGCCAGTTTCTCCGGATAGATTTTGATATCTTTGTAATGCACATGGAAAATTTTATCCTTAAACTCATACAGCGGATGAATGTAATCAATCTGCTGCCAGATAAAATGAGACGGATCATAGTTAATGCCAAAATTGTCATAATCCAAAATCTCAAATACCTGTCTCCAGATTGCCGGCGTTGTCATCAGGTTCTGTCCGCCCGGCCACTCATCTTCTGTAAAAAGCATTGGGCAGTTTTCAATCGCAACCTTCACACCTTTTTCCTTTGCATGATCCAGAATCGGAGGCCAGATTTCTTTCACTAGTTCCAGATTCTGGCTTACTGTTTTCTTTGGATCTCTTCCAATAAAGGTTGTGATCATGTTTACACCCAGTTTTGCGGATGCATCAATCAGTTTATGTAAATGTTCAATATATGCTGTTCTCTTCTCTACATCCGGTTCCATTGTATTTGGATAATATGCAAGGGATGAAATTTCAACACCCTTTTTCTGGCAGTAATCCAGAATATACGCACATTTCTCATCGTCCAGTGTATCTACATCAATGTGGCTTACCCCTGCATAGCGGCGCTCTGCTTTTCCTTTTGGCCAGCAGGCAACTTCCACACATTCCAGTCCGCACTCAGCTAGGAAATCAATCATTTCTTCAAAGTTCAGATCTCCCAGAATGGCACTGATCAGTCCTAACTTCATTTCCATGTCCTCCTTTTAGAAGAATACTTCTTTACCTGTCTCTGCAGCTTTGTAAATTCCCTCAAGAATCTGAGTTACAACAAATGCCTGCTCAGGTTTTACTAACGGCTCTGTATCATTCTTGATTGCATTAAGCCACTGCATTGCTTCCTTTACTCCATCTGTAAGCTTCGGGCCGCTGAAGTATGCAACAGCGCTTCCTGATGAGCAATGCTCCTCCATAAGCTTTCCATGTACTCCGCGATTGTAAACAAGCTTATCCTCTTTATCTTTTACGCTCATACCAGAACGGATCTCAGCGCCAGCTTTTGTTCCGCAAAGAGTCGTTGCCGCCTCTTTTGCGCCTAACATATTTAATGCCCAGGAAGACTCAAGATAAATAGTTGCTCCATTTTCCATCTTAATAAAGCCAAATGCAGAGTCTTCTACTTCATAAGTTTTCGGATCCCATGGTCCAAAAATGTTGCTCTCTGCTGCTTCTTCCAGATGGCCCAGCTTGTAGAATACAGAACCGGAAACAGATACCGGTTTATAGTTGTCCATCATCCACAGTGTCATATCAAGGGCATGTGTTCCGATATCAATAAGAGGACCGCCACCCTGAAGAGCTTTGTTCGGGAATACGCCCCATGTAGGAACTGCCCTGCGTCGTACTGCATGTGCTTTTGCAAAATAAATCTCACCAAGCTCTCCAGCCTCACATGCTTTATGAAGAGCCTCTACTTCTGGACGGAAACGGTTCTGGTAGCCAATTGTGAATTTCTTACCGGATTTTTTCCAGGCTGCAAGCATCTGGTTTGCAGCTTCTGTGCTGTGAGCCATAGGTTTCTCACAGAGAACATGCTTTCCAGCTTCAAATGCTGCTACAGTTGCCGGAGCATGGACCACGTTAGGTGTAAGTACATGAACTACATCAATGGAATCATCTTTGAGCATTTCATTATAGTCTGTATAAGTTTTGGCACCTGGAGCGCCATACTCTTTTGCTGCTTTTACAGCTCTTTCTTCTACGATGTCGCAGAATGCAACCATATCGCATAAATCCGGCAGTGCCTGTAAGGATGGAAAATGTTTGTTAAAAGCAATACCGCCACATCCAATAAATCCAATCTGTAACTTTCCGTCTTTCATTTGTCTTGTCCTCCATTTTTCTTAATTCATTTTCATATATGGTGATGTCACCCGCAGGCAACATTCCGTTTCACTATTCAAAATCAACTGATTTTCTCAGTGCTGCTGATTTTCTTGCAAGTTCCATAACCTGAAGCACTCTTCTTACCTGTTCCGGTTTCACGATCAATTCCTCGGTGCCATTGATCACGCCTACAATGTTGCGGAAGAAATCGTTCCAGTCATTGTGTTTGCGATGGATTTCCGGAAGAGGTTCTGTGGAAACTACATCTTCTGCTTTCACAGAGAAGGTTCTGGTAGGGCCTGCATCAATGTTTTTCACTGTTTTCGGAAGTGCCTCTCTAAACTCTTTTGCCCGATAAATTGCACCCTCATCTGCCTTGATGTTTTCAACTACTAATGTTCCTGTATCTCCGGCAACATACCATCTTGGAAGTTTTTTCAGAAGGAAGGTTCCAAGCTCGATTTCTGCAGCCAGTCCGTTGTCAAAGTAAAGAAGGATACGGAAATAATCATCTACTGATTTGTTTACTGCACATTTCATGTCTGCGCTGATTTGCGTAATCTTTCCAGGGATAAGATCCAGCATCTGGTCAATGAGATGAACGCCCCAGTCATAGAGCATTCCGCCGCCGCATTCCGGATATTCGTGCCAGTCGTGCATTCTTCCGAATACTCCATAATGACTAGACTTGACCATAAATACTTTGCCAATGCTGTTTTGCTCTAGGACCTTCTTTACCGTGCAGTAGTCACGGTCCCAACGGCGGTTCTGATCGACGGTAAAAAGCACTCCATTATCTTTTGCAGCCTGATACATCTCATCAAATTCCTGCACATTTAAAGCACATGGCTTTTCCACAATAATATTTTTCTTTGCCTTTGCGGCATCAATGGCAATGTCATGATGAAGATGGTTCGGTACTGAGATCATGACCCACTCTACATCCGAATCTGCAAGAAGTGCTTTATAATCTGTATACAGCTTCACATTTTCCGGTGCTTCTGCACGTTTTTCCGAATCCGTATCACAAATTGCCACGATTTCTACTTCTTCCAGAGTTCCGGCATGATTGTTATGCCATTGTCCCATAAATCCATATCCAATAATTCCTAGTCTGAGTTTTTTCATATTTATCATCCTTTCTTTTTAAAGGTTTCTTCCGTTTCATCTGATGATTGTATTATATGAAAAAGCTCCTTTTTCTTCTATGGTTTTTCTTTTTCAAAACTACGCATATCTTTACTTTTCTCTTGTTACTTCCGTAAAGACAAGTCCTGTAATTCCAGAACCGCAGGCTGGCTCCTGACCGTTTCCTGTGCAGGCATACATCTCACGTTCCAGAGTTGTTGCTGCTTCAATAACAATTTCATTTTCGCCTTCTTTCATAAAATCGGTCAAATCATAGCGAAACGGCGACGCAACTTGAATTTCAGAACTGACGCTGTTGACAAACACTTTCACGCCTTCTGATGCGTTCTGGATTTCCAGCAAAAACCGAGTTCCTTTCTCCCACACAATCTGATTTTCGTAACGCACAAATCCAGAAAAATCAGGCCACTCTTCTGCAAGATTATCCGGTATTTCCACAGTTTTCTTTTCTTTGAACGCAGGATAATCAATGCTTCTGCAAATGCTGCGTTTCCAGCCCATAGTAAATGGCCGTTTTCCCTCACCAAGGCACAATGGATCCTGAATTTCGTCTTCTTCATTGTCAAATATCACAATCAGCGGCTTCAAAGGCTCTATTTCTGCCTGCAGCAGTGTTCCTTCTTCCGACCTTTGAATTGGAAGCTTTTCCAGAATATTCTCCCATGCATTGTAGCCATAGCAGCTGCCTCTGTGATTGATGCGAATAAGTCCTTTGTACGGTTCATTTTCCTCGTTGGAAATCATATATAAATGCGTACCATTTTCATTCTGATAATGAAGATATCTGATACGGCGCGCAGCTGGAACAATCTGTACATCCCAGGTGTTTTTCTTTTCCAGCAGCTGGGCTGTTTTTTCACCTGTTTCTGCAAGAGAAATATGTAGGCTGCCCAAAGCCCAATTCTTGTTTTCTTCTATATTTCGCCCAGTTTCCGCCATCTCTATATCTTTCCCGATTATTTTCGGGGTCTGTCCATTAAAGATTACGATTCCGCCCTTTTGCAGAAATTCTTCAATTCCAGCTACAGCAGCTTTCGTAATGTATTCATACTCCGGGATCAAAAGAATCTGATATTCCTGATGATTAATCTTCAGTGTTTTGCCAATCCTGGTATAAAATTCTTCCCTTTGTTCAAAAACATCGGAAGGTATGAAATCATAATCAATCTGCCGATCTGCTAGCTGCATCGCAGCTTCCTGCATCATAATACACTTCCCGGTCCAATCAGATTCTGCCTGATATAAGATTCCCACAGGTGCTATATGTTTTCCACCGCTGAGCAGTTCGCAGACACGATTTGCATAAGCCATCAGCTTTCCAAAATGGCGGTACTGAGGATTATTCCCATGTGCATAAAAGTGAGGCGGGCAATCCGGATCAGGAAATGCCTTAGCTGAAAATGCATGAGGAACAAAATGATTGATTCCCCTTACCAGAAAATGATCCAGCAGATGCTTCTCCAGCTGCACTCCCTCTGACCAGCCGTAGGCTCCAAAAATCTCGCACATAGAACGCCCCTTTTTCGATGGTTCCAATGCAGCAGCGGAAGCAGCCAGCTTTCCAAGTGCATAATGATAAAAATGACCATCTCTTCCTCTAGAGCCTGGATAGACACCGCTTGTCTCCTCCTGGCATGGAAGAACTTGTCCTACAATATTGTCGATTCCCACCATATCCTGTCCGGCAAGCCCTCTGAAATAATGTCCAAGACTGCTTCCGGTACGACTATGCTGATTATTATCTTCAATCAGATGTCCAATATACTGAACGCCATGATTTCGGCACCAGTCTCCAATCTGGCAGGAAAAATCTCTTTCTACTGCACGGGTGACCACATCCATGTAGTCGTAGCGCACCTTCGCACATAGGTCAGGATCCACCGGCTGATTCCATATAAGAGGCAGCCATGCTGTAAATGACCTGCCCCAACGTTTTTTCAGTTCTGCTTCCACTTCCCTGCTCCACGCCTGGTCTTCCAGCTCACTGATCTGTTTTCCCATCTCATAGAGATGTCCGTTTCCGATTTCCGGCTCATCGGAAAAGAAGCCTGCAATGGTAGTGCCAAAATCGTCCTTGTAATGCTGGTAATGGGGTTCATAAACAGTATCAATCAAAACTTTACAGCTTTCTTTATCCATCATGTTGATATAGCTACGATGAGGACCACGGTTCCGGGTACGGTAGCACACTACTAGCTTCCACTCGCCTTCCGGTACTCTAAAGCATATTTTTCCAGAGGGAATTTGTGCTGAAAGATCTGCAATAAGAGAATCTGTCCCCAGTTTATTGGTGCCATTTTCATCCGTCCTTATTGCCGTCACACTGATTATGCTATCATCATCAAATACTGACTGCACTTTTCCTTTTAGCATTCGTTCTTCCATCGGTGTTGGCTGCCAGACCTGCGCTGTCTTTATATCTTCCAGCGACAGCACCATTTCCACACTGCTTTTTTCGCATTTTATAGTGCGGGGGACAATGCTCTGCCTGCGCAGATCCAGGCTCTTTCCCTCAATGGCACCATTCGCATACCCGGTAGGAAAATGGCTGTCATCCAGGATCCACACCTTCATATCCCATTTTCTGGCTTCATCCAGAATCACGTCCATATCCTTCCACCATTTTTCTCCCAGAAAATCCGGGTGCGGGCGGCTTTCCACGCATACGGCACGGATGTTGCTTTCACGGATCACTTTCATATATTCACGCAAAACTTCTTCGGCCTCTCCATGCTGCCAGAAAAATGGGAAAATATAATTGCCGCCCTTATTTTTCAATAATATTTTCACTTTCCGATCCATTTATCATGTTCCTATCTGTCAACCATTAATTATTCCATTTACTCTCTTCAGTTTTCTTTCACGCAAAACAAAATACGCCCATGCCACAGCAATCGGAATTGCACTGAGAAGATACATAGCTCCATATCCAGCCTGCTCTGCCACAACACCGCCCAGGATTGGTCCCACTGTCTGTCCCAAGTCCCCGCCAATATACATGGTGCTGCTGGCAAGCCCTCTCTTTTCCGACGGTACACTTCTTAATGCCTCTGTCTGAAGGGCCGGCTGAGACATTCCCTGTGCAATGGCTTTCGTACAGCCTGCCAGGATCAAAATGCCATAAGACCAGGCATTACTGATTATCAAAAGAGTGGCCACTCCGCAAATAAACGCCGGATATAAACTCATTCCCAATGTTCCATTGTTTAATTTTTTCGCAAGCGCAATTCGTGTCACCAAAAGAACAATCGCATTTACTGTAAAGTGCATCTGTACATTTCCAATTTCCCGCTCCGCAGCAAACACAACCAGAAAAGTGCTCACCACTCCATTCATCATAGTAAAAGAAGCATTGATTCCGGATAGTCCGATAAGACTTTTTTCTGCAATGGGCGGTAGACAAAAACCTTTCCCGGACTTTGCTTTTGTGGGAACCTTTTTTGAAATGGTTTGCACCGGGCATGTATACGGAAACAGCACGGACGCCACACTGGCAATTGCCAGCATAACTGTCCCTGCCAACATACAGACCTGATATCCTGCCTGTGCCGAAAGCCAGATTCCAAGACTTGGTCCAATGGCCATACTTGCCACAGACATCAGGCCATAATAGCTGATTGCCTCTCCCATACGCTCTTCCGGGGCACTTTCGCTTACCAGTACAAGACTGGCAGTACTGGAAATTCCGAAGGCAACTCCATGAAGACCACGGAATAATAAAATAACCGGGACACTTGGAATTACAGAATAAATAAGTAAAGAGACAGTCATTAAAATCGTAAAACCTGCCATCAGGTGTTTTCTGTTTTTCATATCTGCCAGAACACCACTTACTGGTCTGAAAAGGAGGGAGGTAAATGCAAATAAACCTCCCGTAATTCCACAAATGGACACACTTGCTCCAAGTGTGCCCATATATCCGGTAAGAACCGGTGTGATCATATTATAGCTAAGCCATGCGAAAAAATTTGTCACCGACAACAGGATATAAGGCTTTGTCCACAATCCTGATTTCTTCGATATGCTCATTCCCAAACAATGCCTCCGAATTTATGAAAGCCTTCCATGCTGCGCTTTACACTGTCAAGCTGGTTCAATTTGGTAGCATCCTGCTCCAGAATGATATAATCCATGCTTCCAATCTTGTTTGCAGTATCAATAATTGACTGGATATCCATGCATCCATAACCAATCTCTGTGAAATCATCGTTGCATTTTGTTCCTACCCAGAGCTTCTGGTCAATAATGGTATCCTTTCCTACGATATCAAACATGTTCACCGGATTCTTAGAATCCTTTACAAGGTCTTTCTGATGAAGCTTCTTGATACGGGTTCCAAAATGCTTCATAGCCTCAACAGGATCAACTCCGCCTCGCAGTGTCCAATATGTATCAAGCTCCAAGTTTACATGTGCCGGATCTGTATTATTTACGATTGCATCCATTACTGTCTCTCCGTCAAACTCCTGGAACTCATGGTAATGATTGTGATAAAGGAACGTCATTCCTTCTTCCGCTGCAATTTTTCCCATCTGCTCATACATTTCCACTTTACGCATTACATCGTCTCTGCTGGAAAAATACTCCATTGGATAAATAACTGTGGTGTTGCCGATCTTCTGATTATATTCAATGACTTTCTTGTAGTTTTCCATATTAAAGGGATAAATGTGGGCACTGACAACCTGGGCACCAGCATCATCCAGCACTTTCTTCAACTCTTCTGCGCTGACTCCAAAACCAATTCCCTGATCTTCCAGTGCGTTGTGGTTTGCAGCTTCCAGATATTTATATCCGGCATCTGCTACCTGATAAATTGTTTTAATCGGATCCTGTTTCATCAATTCACGAACAGAATATAACTGAATACCAACTTTTAATGCCATAGCTTTTTCCTCTCTTTCTTTGATACTATCATCTTATCAGTTTTTTTATTTTTTCTATATTTTTCCTTTTGCGAGAATACGCATTTCTTTACTTTTCAACATCTGGCTGCACCTCATCCGGAATCGGACAGCAATAGATTCTGCCATCCAGATTTCGGATAAGCTCTTCTTTTGCCAGTTTTACTTTTTCCGGATTTTCCAAAAGATCTATTCCTGCTCCGGCAAGTACTTGTCCAGCATAAATCAGCCCCTTATGTGCAATGCTGGTATTGTTGCATGCTACATACTGCCAGGAATGTTCCGGAATTCTTGCAGCAGCTGTCGGCGCAAAAAACATAGCTGTTGGGCAGATAAAGCTTACATCTCCCACATCTGTGCTTGCACAAATTGGAAAATCCCAGTGTTTATAAGGAAGAACCAGATCATTCAGATTCCATCCTTTTACTACCGCACGGTCTGCCAGAATTTTTTTCCATTCCGGATTCAGCTTTGCTGCCAGGTCAGCTACACTGCCTTTTACTTCATAGGATTTATTTATAGCTGCACTAAACTCATACTCTTCTTTTGTATATACCGGAAATGGAGCCGCTTCCAGATTATCCTGAAGAACTTTTTCCAATGTCTCATTTGGTATTGTCTCGGAAAGCGCAGACCTGAATTCAATATCTACTGTCGTCTCCGTCATCATCGCGGCGCCTTTTGCAATTTTTTTCACCCGTTCACAAAGTTCCATGGCTTCTGCTACTCTGGGACTGCGAATACTGTATTCCAGCTTTGCATAATCCTGCACCACGTTAGGTGCTTTGCCGCCGGCATCCAGAAATGCATAATGCACTCTGGCTTTTTCCGGCATATGCTCTCTTAAAAACTGCACGCCCACATTCATAAGTTCCGCTGCATCCAGTGCAGATCTGCCGCTCTCTGGCGTAGCAGCTGCATGAGCTGCAATACCGTGAAAACTTACTTCCAGATGAATGACCGCAAGGGTTGAGCCGCTGAAAACATTTGCAGTTGCATATGGATGCCAGGTCAAGGCCACATCCATGTCCATTTCCTCCTGGCATCGCAGCTTCTCTTACTGCCACGCTGCCCTTCTGGCTAAGCCCGGCTAATGCATCATATTCTCCAAGAATTCCAATTACAGGACTGCCTTTTCCGTATGTTCCACGAAACACAGTAGGAATACCAGCAATTCCTTTTTCTACTGTAAATCCTTCTTTTTCCAGGATTTCTGTCAGTTCCCTACTGGAGCGATATTCTCTGAAACTGGTTTCTGCGTATTCCCAGATATGGTCTGACGCCTAGATATACTGTTCTTTTTTCTCTTCGATGGACTGAAAAATTTTTTCTTTTGCTGTCATATCCAGCCTCCTGTTTTCCACCTAAACTCACTTAATCTTTTATGCAAACTGTTCTGAAATCAAATCCGCAGCAATAGCAAACCCAGTTTTCAAACTTTCTGTATAGATCCACTCCTGTCTGGTATGAGCTTTTCCTCCCAAGCAAAGGCCAATGGTAGCTGCTGGAATCCCGAGGGAGAATGGAATATTGCAGTCCGTAGAGGCCGAGGTAAATCCAGGTACACGGATATGATGTGCAGCAATAATGTCTCTGCATTTAAAGGAAAGCTCTTTCTGTGCCGGGTTGTCACTGTTTTTACGTCCGCAGGGACGTTCCCCCATGATTTCTACATTTACTTGCAGACCTTTCTTCCGGAATTCTTCCACCACGTTTTCAAAATTTTTCCGTACCAGCTCCATGCTATCCAGATTATCTGAGCGGAATTCATAAAGCATTTCCGCCTGCTGGGCTATGGTATTGACAGATGTTCCTCCTTTTATCATTCCCACATTATAGGTCGTTTTACTTCCGTCATCCGGTACCTTGTACCGGTACAATTCATGAATCATTTCAGAAAGCTCTGCAAGGGCATTTTTATTTCCAAAATCGAAATAAGAATGACCACCTTCTGTTTTGATTTCCACCTTATATCTGGTAGAACCAACTGCACAGCTGCAAACCTCATCAATATATCCATCAAAGGAAACTACCTGCGCCAGACTGTCACGATATCTTTCAACTAGCGCTCTGGAGCCTTTCAGATTGCCCAGTCCTTCTTCACAGGAATTAGCCGCCAGGATCAGATTTCCTTTGGTTTCCGGTTTGTGTGTCGCAATGTATTTTGCCATCATCAGCAGAATTGCCACATTTGCAGTGTCATCTCCAACTCCTGGGGAAAACATCTTATCCTCTTCTTCCCGAACGCCCATAGGCTCCATATCCGGGAAAACAGTATCTGTATGTGCCATGAAAAGTGCGGTAGTCTGTCCGTCTTCATAATGATAAGGATAAATTACGTTTTTTGCTTCATCAATAAATACACCTTCGGCTCCCTGTTTTTCCAACCAGTCTTTAATAAAAGCAGCCCGTCTTTCTTCATGATGGCTTGGGGCTGGAATCTCGCAAAGGATCCAGAGCAGATTTTTCACTTCTTCCTGATTTTCTTGTACAAATATCTTCAGCTCTTCTGTTATCATTTTCATCATCCTTTCACAGCGCCCAGTGTAATTCCTTTTGCAAAGTTATTCTGGATAAATGGATAGGTGACTGCAATCGGAAGGATACCGATTACTGCAATTGCCATACGCACAGCTGTAGAGGGCAGAGTTGACATATCTGCGGTCTGTCCTACTGCAATATTGGAAGACAGGAACTGAATCTCCTGAATCATTCGGTTCAGAAGGTTCTGGATGGTAAACAGATCCGTTCTGGTTGTCAGGTAATAAAGACCGTTCTGCCAGTCATTCCAGTACAAAATCATGCTGAACAATGCAACTGTTGCAATAATTGGTTTTGCCATAGGAATGGAAACCTTATAAAATGTCTGGAATTCGCTTGCGCCGTCAATGGATGCGGCCTCCAGAATTTCCTCCGGAATACTTGTCTGGAAATAGCTTCGCATAAGCATTACATAATAAGCACGTACAAGAAGATTCGGGATCAACAGCGCCCAGATCGTATTTTTGATATGGAACACGCCAGTATACATCATATATGTAGGAACCAAACCGCCATTAAATAACATAGTGAAGAATACAAAAAATGTAAGAATTTTTTTGCCCGGAATACCAGGTCTAGAAATTGCGTAAGCAAGCATTGTAGTAACTGTCAGACTAACTGCTACGCCAAGACCAGTTACAATAAATGACATTCCATAAGCTTTCATAATTAGCTTGCCGCTTTTCAGCAGATATGCATATGCATCAAGGCTGAATTTTTCTGGAATAAACTGATATCCGTTTCGAATTAAAGCAGTATTATCTGTAAATGAAGAAATTACCAGAAGTACCAGAGGAACCACACAGCATATTACATCCAGTGCCAGAAAAATATTGGCAAAAGCCAGAAAACCCTTTGTTTTTTTTGAATACATTTTGCCACCTCCTAAATAAATGCACTATCTTTGTCAATCTTACGAACAATTCCGTTTGCGATCAAAACAATAATAAATCCAACTATAGACTGATACAGTCCAGCAGCTGCGCTCATACCAATATTACCCTGCTGGAGCAACCCACGATATACATAAGTATCGATTACATTTGTGGTTGAATAAATAGTACCAGAATTCATTGGAATCTGGTAGAACAGTCCAAAATCTGAATAAAAAATTCTTCCCACAGACAACATTACCATGGTAATGATTACCGGACGGAGCAGAGGAAGAGTAATGTAGCGGATCTTCTGCCATGGACCTGCACCTTCCAGTTCAGCAGCTTCGTAATAGCCTTTGTCAAATCCAACTACAGATGCGTAATATACAATACTTGTGTATCCCGTGCTCTGCCACAAATATACCAGAATAATAATCACTGGCCAGTACTTTGCTTCACTATACCAATTAATTCCTTCTTTTCCTAATGCAGCAAGAATCGCATTGTTAATAAAACCAGATTCTGCACTTAAAAACGCAAATACCAGATAACTAATGATTACCCAGGAAATCAGGTGGGGAAGTAAGATAAAGCTCTGATAAAATTTCGCTACTTTTGCTTTTACTTCACTGAGCAAGATTGCAATCGTTACAGATAAAATAGTTCCAAAGATAATAAATGCGATATTATAACACAAGGTATTTCTTGTGATAGTCCATGCATCCTGAGTTGCAAATAAAAACTTAAAATTCTTCAATCCAGCCCAATTGCTGCCCCAGATTCCTTTTCTCGCACTATAATTTTTGAAAGCCAATATCAGACCGCCCATTGGCATATAGTTATTGATAAACAGATATACCAGTCCCGGCAACGCCATCAGATAAAAGGGCAGATACCGACGGACTTTACTTTTTTTCTTTGTCTTTTCCATCATCTAATCCTCCGTATATGTATTTAGGGTATAAAAGGAGCCCGGCGGAGTCCGCCGAGCTCCCTCGCTACTTTTACTCTAAATGTATTACATTATGATTATTCACCTTTTGCCTCAAGCCATTTATCCAGCTGAGCCTGTTTCTCATCAATAATGTTCTGAAGTCCTGCTGCATACATTTTCTCATTCATTTCTGGAAGTGCTGTCTCAGGATCAAGGACACCACACTCAAGGCTCATACGGTATTCATCATATACACTCTGAACCGCTGCCGTTTCGGTTGTTACATTAATATTGTCATAGAAGAAACCATATGCCTTGGAAATAATACCACTTTTATTCCACTCCTGAGTCTGCTCCCAAACATCTTGGTCACTTGTCTCCCATACCTTTGCAAGAAACTCATTTCCAACTGCCCATAAATTAGGAGCCATGTTATATCCAACTGTAGTAGCATCTACGCCATCTGGATATGAGATAGTTCCATTTTCCCTTGTCACATAGTGCTCACCTTCAATACCATAGCAGAGAAGATTAACAATGTCCGGATTTGTATAAAGCTCATTAATAAACTGCATTGCTTTCTCTGGATACTCACAATTTTCCGGAATTGTCCACTGCCAGTTATTTGAAGTCTGAGTGAACGTATCCAATACCTGTACGAATGAAAGATCCACTCCGCAGGAATTTTCTTCCTGTGTTTCAAGACCAGGTTTGTTTCCATTGAAATAACAGAAGAGATTTCCACCCTTCATAAGGCTTGAACCTGCCTCCGTTGCAGTTGTAACATCCTTACTGAAGTATCCGCTCTCATACCAGTTGTGCATTACATCCAGATAATTGCGGTAAGCATCAGATTCGAACAGATTTGTAACAGTCGTAGTCTGTCCATGATCTTCCAGTACCCCGAAATAATCCCCTAATTTGTCCCATTCAATACAGTACTGCATCGGGGAATATCCAACTGTAGTTGGCGCTATTACTGTCATATCAGGTTCATTCTCATGGACAATTTTGAATATTTCCGTCATGTCATCATAGGACTGTACCCCCGAAATATCAATGTTGTATTTCTCCAGAATATCTGTCCTCATACCAAAAGTGCCATATCCGACGGCAGTATCACACATTACCGGAATTCCATACTGAATGCCGTCCACCTGACCCTGGGACAGCTGCAATCCACCTTCTGCCTCCAAGATTCCCTGCCCATATTCTGCAAGCAGATCATCCAGTGGCTTTAATGCTTCGCTTGCAAGTGCAGTAGTATAAATACTGGAATTACATCCCATTACATCCAGTTTCTCATCACCGGAAAGCATCAGTGTCATCTGCTGTTTGTAGCTTCCAGACGGAATAATCAAAAGTTCTACCTCTGCACCTATCTTATCTCTTAAAATCTCGTTCATTTTATCCTGAACCTTAGACACGTCTGCCGGAGTAGTTCCATTAACTCTAAGAGCAACTACCAGTTTGTCTGCGCTTCCTTCTTCTGCACTAACATTCGCACTCATTCCTACTGCCATTGTACAGATTGCCATTAACATTGCCAATGCTTTTTTCTTCATAGTCATTTCTCCTTCTCTTTTACGATTTTGTTTTGCGTTCCTTTATCAAGTATCTAAACTTTATCATATTATTCTGGAAGGATAGTATAAAATTTCAGATATGAATTATAATTTTTCCGTCATGATATGTATTTTTATATTATATCTGTTTTTCCCCTGCTATTTTTGCTTATTTTCCACAATATCATCAGGGAGATATATTTTGGTACAGGCTCCGCCTGTTTCTTTGTCATTATAACAAATCAGTTTTGCCGCATCATGATACAACAGCCACAATCTCTGGCTTACATTTCGAATTCCAAAATGTTCGCCTCTTTTATCAAAAATTTTCTGATTTTTCTCCAGGCAATCCAGAACACTCTGCGGATAGCCTTCGCCATCATCACGAATCTCAATTTCTACTACATGCGGATTCTCCTCTGTACGGTGTACTTTAATCCAGATATGGGTAATTTCCCCTGCTGTTACCTGATATTTTACTGTATTTTCGGCAAAAGTCTGGATCAGAAGCGGCGGTGCCAGAACAGATCTTACATCCTGCGTCACTTCCATCTCACACACAATGCTGTCAGGAAAACGAAGCTGCTGTATCCGCAGATAATTTTCCACGCAATCCATTTCTTTCTCCAAAGTATCAAGGGCACTGCCTTCCATTGTGTAACGCAAATGGTTTCCCAGATAAGTTGTCATTTGCTGAAGAAGATCATTTTTGCCCATCATAGAAAGATTATGAATTACATTCAGGCAATTAATATAAAAATGAGGATTCGCCTGAAGCTTCATATACTGAAGTTCTGCTCTCTGGCGTCTGATATTTTCCTCATAAACATCAATCTTCAGACTCTCAATCTGGCTAATCATATCATCAAATGCCTTGTTTACCATAGTAAACTCTTCACATTCATCCCTCTCATTTTCACGAAGCCGGATATTAAACTGACCTTCGCTTAACTCTTGCATAGCCTTGATCAAACGATTCAGTGGTCTCAACACCCAGCGCCGCATAATCATGGTAAACCCTGCAAGAAAAGCTGCCAATAGAATCACCAAAATCCAAATCAGGACACGCAGGGACTGTAAGCCCTCCAAAATATTATTATCACGAATCATAGCCACCAGGCCATACTCTCCGCAATCAGAGGGAACAGTAAGTGCCATGTAACGTTCATGTATCCCTTGTTTCGCCCGATAATATTGTCTTTTTCCAGTAAGCTGAATATTTCCAGTAAGCTGCGGAAGCTGTGTTCCAAGTTCCTGTCCGTCCTGTGTAACAAAGGCAAGATAATCCATTTTTCCAAAGCCATCCTGCCGAAGTCGTTTTATCAAGGTTGAAACTTTTACACAGCCCCCCATGTATGTGCTGCGCATTTGAAGGAGCCGAATCAGATAGGGTTCTCCATTAATCCAATACCAGATCCACGTCCCCCCTTCATAGTGTCCCTCTTCTTTCTGGCTAATCACGTCCTTGACCATTTTTTTAATACGGCCTCGCTCATCTCCTGCTATACTGTATTTGGACGCATCCATATATTGATCCCGCTGTTTTACATAAACAAAAAGATCCTCAATATAATCATATGAGGAAACCGATGCTTCTAACTCCCGGATGAGCCGTGCCTGAGAAATATAAAATTCTTTATCATTCTTCGTATATGCTGCTGTAATCAATGAGCTGGAACTTTGCAGACCCACAAAGTAATTTTCTATTGCTTCAAAACAATTGTCTACATTACTCATGTACATGTTTAGAACTCTGTAGTTGCTCTCCGAAACCTGATTATGTACTACATTAATCGCATAAATATTGTTAAATAGCAAAATCCCCATCAGGATGGTCACCGCTGCAATCGTTACCGCCAAAACCCGAAATCTGAATGACTTCCAGGGAATCCTCCACTTTCTTTTCGTCTTTACAGCTGTTTCCATCTCCAACACTCCTTTTGCCTATCTCTCTGCTCTTTTTTAGGGGGATATCAATATTCCTTTTTCTCTTTTGAGGCTTACAGCCATCCTCCATTTTCCTTTCGGAATCCACTTGGGCTCATACCACAATCCTGTTTGAAAAGTTTATTAAAGGTTTTCACATCCCGGAAACCAGACTGATAACAAATTTCCGTCACGCCTGTACTTCCTGTCATAAGAAGCCATTTTGCCCTTTCGATTCGCAGTTTCTTTATGTATTCCTGAAAAGTAACACCCATACACTTGCTAAAATACCTGGAAAAATATGCCGGATTGAATCCTGCAAATTTTGCGCATTCACCCAATGTGATGTTTTCACAATAATGCAGCGCAATATACTCCAGAATATTCTGAAGTCTGGAAATCTGCTCTCTCCTTTTTTCTCTTTGAACTTTTGGAATATTACGCACCGCCAAAAGAAGCAGTTGATTTGCATAAGTTTTCAATGCCAGTGGCCATGCATATTCTTTATGAATGTATTCTTCATATATTTTTTCTACAATTTCCCGGAACTTCTCTTTCGTTTCTTCCTCCCAAAACAAGCTGAACATCTGTCGATCCTGAATTTCCTCTCTAATCCAGAGTCCTTCGCCACCTTCATCTATACCTTTCCCCATAAGCTTTAGGTTCAAAAGAAGGGCCAGACGCTCACAGTCCTCTGACCCCATACCTATGCTATGATTTCGAAAAGGCGGAATAATGCATATTTCACCCGGCACCAGCACCACAGATTCGCCAGCAGCCGTAACTTCCAGATTTCCCTTTTTTTGAAGAATGATCTCCATTTCCTGATGGCAGTGATTCATAAACGGACGATTTCCTCGCATGACCGCTGCTTTTACCTGATACGGCCAATCTTTTAATTCTACTTTATATTCCATACTCTGCAATCTTCCCTCTTTTTTCCGAACACTCTTTAAAGTAAGGCAACGCAGCTTTTTTAACAGACCTTCCACACGTCAGCTGCACTTATTGCAATAAATAAAACTCTTTGTATGCGTCCACTTCACTGGAATTGCCTATCCATATGCGGAAAAGCCCCGGTTCACTTCCAATTGTACCATCTGCACGAACAAAACGTAACATTTCCTCATTCACTTCAAAAGACACTTTCCGGCTTTCTCCTTTTTCCAGATATATCTTCCGAAAGCCTTTTAGTTCTTTTACGGGGCGTGTTACACTGGCTGTCACATCCTGAATGTAAAGCTGTAGTGTTTCCGCGCCCGCATACTCCCCTACATTTTTTACGATAACAGAAGCTGTGATATTCTCTCCAACTGACAATTTTGTATTATTCAGCTCTACAGAAGAAATTTCAAATTTTGTATAACTTAAACCATATCCAAATGGATACAGTGGCTCATTTGGAATGTCAATATAGCGAGAGCGGAAATGGTCACCGCATTCCGAAAAATCTTTCCTTCCCGTAGACAAATGATTATAATAAACTGGTATCTGACCTACGCAATAAGGAAAACTCACAGGCAGCTTTCCTGATGGATTTATTTTTCCAGTCAATACATCAATAATAGCATGTCCGCCTTCTGTTCCAGGCAGCCACACTTCAAGAACAGCTTTAGCTAGCTTATCCACTCGTCGCAGATCTAACGGTCTTCCACTAAATATAAGGACCACGATGTTCGGATTTACTCTTGCTACTGCTTCAAGAAGCTCCAGCTGAACTTCTGGTAGTTCCAGAATTCCTCTGCTGGTAGCTTCTCCTGACAACAGATAATATTCTCCAAGAGGCATTATTACTGTGTCTGCCATTGTTGCTCTTATACATGCCTGTTCTATCATTTCTTCTATCATTCTACGAGAATAGCTTTCTCTGTTTATTTTTCTGCGAAGCTGTTTTTCGCTGTATTTCGGATCCAGCATAGGGCATCCTTCCATATAATTTGTTTTTCTTTTGTCAAAAACCTCTTCAGCAGCTTCCCGAATGGACACACAGTCATTGACGTCGCCAGTAAATGCCCATGTACTCAACAAATGTTTCTCATTTACATAAGGACCAATAAATGCATTTTTCTGGTTTAATGAAAGCGGAAGAATTCCCTCATTTTTTAAAAGTACTAAAGAATTGGCTGCTGCTTTTCTTGCCGCTTCCCGATGTGTCTGACACAGTAAAAAATTTTTTTCTTTTTCTGCATCAGCGTCCTTATATGGATTTTCAAAAAGTCCAAGCTTATTTTTTAACTCGAGAATACGCATTACACTCTCATCAAGAATGCTCTGCTGCAGCACACCTGTTTCTATAAGCTCACCTGCATGTTTTGCATACACGCTTGTCATCATATCAATGTCCACGCCCGCTCTCAGACATTTTTCTGCAGCATCTTTTTCATTCTCAGAATAACCATGTGCAATTGTTTCCTTAATAGCAGCGAAATCCGATATCAACACTCCATCAAATCCCATTTCTCCTCGAAGAATATCCCGCATAAGATGATAATTGGCAGTAGCTGGAATTCCATCAATGGTATTAAACGAGGTCATCACCATTCCTGCACCTGCTGTTATTCCTGATTGATATCCCTTCAAATAATATTCCCTGAATGAATGCTCATCAATACTCACTGTATTGTAATCCCTGCCAGCCTCAGCTCCACCATACCCTGCAAAATGTTTGATACACGCACACATTTTTCCAGGCTCTTTCATATTTGTCCCTTGGAAGCCCTTTACATGAGCTTCCACAAAACGAGAAATCATATATGGATCTTCTCCATAGGATTCTACCACTCTTCCCCATCTAGGATCACGTACCAAATCTGACATAGGTGAAAAACCAACATGCAATCCCATTACCGCAGATTCTTTCGCTGCAATTTCTGCTCCCATCCTGGTAAGCTCAGGATCAAAAGTAGCAGCTTGTCCTAATGGTACCGGAAAAATAGTCTTCATTCCATGAATAATGTCCATCATGAAAAGAACAGGAATGTGATGCGGCTGTTTCTCCATGCATTCTGTCTGGAGTTTTTTCAAACGGTCGGCACCATATATATTCATTATAGATCCAGGCAAATCCAGATATTTTGGGGGAAGACCAATCTCTTCCTCAGGACCTGTCATAATATCTTTTGTTTCCTCTCTGTAAAAACGTCCAATCAGCTGTATCAGCTGTCCAACTTTTTCTTCCAAAGACATATCTTCCAAAATAGCCTGTAATTCTCTTTTTTCCATAAGCGATCTCCTTTTATACAATGTTTTTCTATCCATCTAACTTTTAAATACTATTTGAGTAACCATTTTATTTAATTATACTGAAGAACCGCTTTTAATTCTATGGATGTTCTTTACAAAACTACGCATATCTTTACTTTTATCTACCAAACTATATTTTACTGATTAATAAAATTTCCACTGGAAACAACTTTTCCCATCATAATCAGGTAAACTTCGTGGACAATGGCATCCAGATTTCTAGTGTCCTCTGGTGTCCAGTCCTGGAGAAGCCCCAGGATTGCACTGCTATGATAACGGAGAAGCAGCTTTAACTCCTGACGTCCATAATTCTGATAGAGATTTTCTTCTTCCACGATCTTCTCAAACAGCTCATATGCGCCTCGTCTCAGCGTCTGCTCCACTTCCTTTCCATAGTTACTCTCCACACCTCTTCGCACATCTGGCATGGCGTTAATAGCAAATACAAACAAATATTTCAGCGCAGCTTCCGGTCCATCTTGCTGACGGGTTTCTTCAAGAAGCCTGTCTACGCCTTTCCCTATGCTCCACTGAATCAGATCCGGAATTCCCTCAAAGTGATAATAGAACGCCTGTCTGGTAATCTGGCACTCTTCCACAATATCCTTCACCGTCAGCTTCTTAACCTTCTTTTCCAGAATCAGCTTTCTCGCTGCACCTGCGATAACTTCCTTCATGTCCATAATCTGCTATTCACCTTCTCTGTAGTATTATTGCTTTGGTTCACCTTCATCCTCTCTTGCCTGCATAGCCGCTCTTTCCCGAATACTCTTCTTTGGAGCCGCGCTCTGCTGTCTGGATTTATCTCTGGCCGCAGGCTTCGCCGCATAAACACGCTCCGGATCCGCCTTTGCCACCTTCCGCAATCTGGTAACTCCCCAAAGCATAAACAATGGCAGCAAAATCGCCGTAAATAAAAAACTAAAATTCATAAGACCTGTAAAAAACAGATATACCTGCATAATAATTTCTACTATTAAAAGCGAAATAATAATTTTCATGGTAAACAGGCTTTTATCAATGCGATTGCTGTTCTTTGCAGTTATAAAGCCTGCAATAATCTCATAAATTCCAACCAGCAGGAAGCAAACTCCTGCTACTCTCAGGAAGGTGCTTCCTACGCCGGCTTTTTTAAGAAGCTCTACATATTCTGCCACACCCTTATCTGCCTGTTGTGCTGTCATAAAAAAATTGATTCCATACATCAGTGTAGAGGTGATTGCTGAAAACATCAGGAAAATCCCTCCAAACATCATCGTCATTTTGCCATTAAGTGCCTGGCGCTCTATCTTTTGTTTTTCAAATTGATCCATGGTAATTCTGCCTTTCTTAAATCATTTTGAGAAAATCAGTGCCGTACAAAAGCTATTTACCCGTTGTTCCCAGATAATTGATTCCGTCTCCATTAAGCACATCATTTCCAACAAATTCTTTTTTCTCTGAATCGTAAGTGAAATCGGTTACTCTGTATCTGGCAGTCCGCACATCTCGAACTACGATATGCAGCTTCTCCTGTTCATCTATCCAGACATCTGCCTCCGGCATTCCCAGCTGAACTGTATCATCAAACATTATATAGGAATCTTCACCGGAACTAACCTGTATCAGGAAATGCCCTCTGTCATCCATTGCCAGTTCTCCATCTATAAGCATATCTTCCTGCACAAAGGTCTGAAGCTCCCATTCTGTTTCTTCGTAAATAAACGGACAGGAAGAATATAGTGCCATGCCATCTGATTTACCTTCCGTCGGACTGATTTTTACTTGTTCTCTTAATGTTTCTTCAGCTTCTGTTCCAATTTCTTCTGCTGCCATTATTTGCTGCTTCTGAAAACCGATAGTGGAAAGCGAAAAGCCTGCTGCCAGCAAAACAGCTGGTAAAATATACTTCTTCATACTTGCTCCTCCCGCATAAAAATTCAGTTTTTTCGTTTTTTATTACTTTAAATCATATCACATTAGCATCTATATTTCCATTTATTATGCATCGTAAATTTTATCAAATTATTTTTTCTCCTGTCTTCTTCCCTGCAAAAGAAAACAAGAAAATTATAGGAAGAAAGAAAAAGAATTATGGTGAGAAAATAAAATAAATGTCATAATAAATTATCAGCAGCGTGAGAGGAGGAATAAGGCAGTATACGCAGATAGGGAATCATACCAGAAACCTTTTAAATACCACGGAAATTCAGCCAGGAATACGAAAGGAGAAAACGCAAATGAAAAAAAGAATGGTAGTTTTAATGGCATCAGCGGCCATGATGATGTTATCAGGAATGACCGTATCGGCTTCAGAAAATCTGGATAATGTTGTAGATACCAGTTACGGAAAGGTTCAGGGAATCAACAGTACGGACGAAGGGTATGAGAATGTGGTACAGTTCAAGGGAGTGCCATATGCAGCCCCGCCTGTAGGAGACCTTAGATGGAAGGCACCTGTGGATCACGAGAAATGGGATGATATTCTTGTGTGCGATACCAATAGGGAAATGCCCATGCAGGAGCTCGGCTTTGTAGAACCCAGCGGAACAGATTTCCACAATAACACAGCGCCGGAAATGAGTGAGGATTGTCTGTACCTGAATATTTCTACCACAGAGGAGAACCTGACAGGTGATGAGAAAAAACCAGTCTATGTGTGGTTCCATGGAGGCGGACTGACAGTCGGACATACCTACAGTGCTGAGGGAAACCTGGATGCTTTTGCAGAAAATGATGTAATTGCAGTTTCTGTAGAGCAGAGACTTGGAGTATTCGGTTATTTATCTCTGCCTCAGCTTTCTGAAGAGCAGGGACAGAGCGGAAACTACGGATTGATGGATCAGATCAAAGCACTGGAATGGATCAAGGAAAATATTGCAAATTTCGGAGGAGATCCTGAAAACATCACTGTTGGAGGTCAGTCAGGCGGCACAATGAAAGCAATGTCCATGATAGCCTCACCGCAAATGGATGTTGATGTAGATAAACTGATTCTGGAGAGCGGACTGAAGTATGTCGGAGCATTCCAGAGCCAGGAAGATGCAGAAAAGAACGGAACTGCATATCTGGAGGATTTAGGTCTGTCTGCTGATATTTCCATGGAAGAATTAAGAGCTATGGACGGAGAAGAACTGCTGAAATCTGCAAGTGAGCATTATCCGGGCAGCATGAACCAGGATGATCTTTATATAGCATATCCAAGTATCCAGGAAGCCATCAATGAAGGTGTATTTGATGATGTATCTATTCTTTCAGGAACAAATATGGGAGAAGCAAAATACCTGGCAACAGCAACTGCTGATGATTTTTATGCTGAATACAAAGAACAGTTAGGTGATCTGTATGACAAATATGATTTTGAAAATCTTTTGAAAATCACAGATAAAACTGCTATGGTTACCAGCCGTCAGCTTGGAACATTAGGCTTCGGAACTCAGGATAGCCGCAATCTTATGGTAAATCGTCTTTATGGCAAGCTTATGGCTGAGAGAACTGATGGAAAGGCAAAAAATTATACTTATCTGTTCAGCCAGATAACTCCGGAAAGCATCACAGAGATAGGTACAGACCGTTCTGCTGCTGAGCAGTGGGCATGGCATTCCAGCGAACAGTTCTATGCATTTAACTCCATGCGAGATGGTGTACCTGCCTCCAGAAACTGGAGAGATTGGGACTATGAACTGGCAGAAAAAATGAATCAGTACTGGGTGAATTTCATTACCAACGGTGATCCAAACGGAGAAGGCTTAGCTCAGTGGCCGGAAGCAGATGAAAACATGGGTTATATCGATTTCGGAGCAGGTATAACCGTACATTCCGAACCATTAGCACCATTAGAAGAACTGATGGGAGAATTTACACAGCAGTACTTCCAGTTCCCAACACAGGAGCAAGAATAATTTAAAAGCCTCATATATTGAATAAAAATAATTAACTGTACCCTAATAGTAAAACACAGCATAAAACCTGTGTAGAGCTATTAGGGTACTTCTTGCTTTCCTGGCAGCTTACCCACATGGTGTAAAAAAATTTCCGCGCACGGTCAACTAAGGCTTTTTCATGGGAATAGTTTTGTGGTATACTGCCTTATAGTAAACAGAACTGGTTTATGTTTTTTTACCATAATTATTATGAAGTTAGGAGATTTTGATATGAACTGTGATAAAAACGATCTTTTACTTTATGGCGTTACAGACCGCAGCTGGTTAAATGGCAGAACTTTATACGAGCAGGTAGAGGATGCCCTGAAAGGCGGTGCCACATTTATCCAGCTCCGTGAAAAAGATCTGGATGCTGACAGCTTTCTGAAGGAGGCTGTGGAAATTAAAGAACTATGTGCACGTTATCATGTGCCATTTGTAATTAATGACAACGTAGAGATTGCAAAAAAAATTGACGCTGACGGCGTACATGTAGGACAGCATGATATGGAAGCATCCAATGTGCGGGCGATTCTTGGACCGGATAAAATCATCGGTGTTTCTGCCCAGACAGTAGAGCAGGCAGTGCTTGCCGAAAAAAATGGTGCTGATTACCTGGGTGTCGGTGCTGTATTTCATACCGGAACCAAGAAAGATGCCAACAGCATCAGCCATGAAACTGTGAAACAGATTTGCGAAGCAGTAAACATCCCAGTTATTGCTATTGGCGGAATTTCCCGTGAAAATGTTATGGAGCTTCAGGGTACCGGAATCTGTGGAATTGCAGTGGTCAGCGCTATCTTCGCAGCAAAAAATATTACAGAAGCCACAAAGGAGCTCAAAGAGCTTACCAAGAACATGATTCAGAGCTGCGAAGCAGATCGCTAGGAGGATACTTATGTTAAAGGGTGCAATCTGGGATCTGGACGGAACACTTCTGGATTCCATGTCCGCCTGGGATCATGTAGGCAAAATTTACCTGCGAAGCCAGGGAATCGAACCGGAGCCTGATCTTAATGAGATAATTGCTACTATGAGTCTTCAGCAGGCAGCTGATTACTTTATTGATTATTATGGCGTAAAGCAGACTCCTGACGATCTGATCAAGGGTGCTGTCGCAATTGTAGATGACTTCTACCGCTATGAGGCTCAACTAAAGCCTCACGCAGCCAAATTCCTCACACAGCTTCATCAGGCAGGTGTTAACATGTGCATCGCAACCGCCGCAGAACGATCTCTGGTAGAGACCGTTCTGACTCGCTGCGGGGTGCTTCATTGTTTCAGTGAAATATTTACCTGTACTTCCGTGGGAGCAGGTAAGGACGAACCAGCTATCTATCGGGAAGCTATGAAATTTCTTGGTACTGACAGAAGCAATACTATTGTTTTCGAAGATTCTCTCCATGCACTGACAACAGCCAAAAATGATGGTTTCTATGTGGCTGCTGTTTATGATGAGCACGAGGAACACCAGGATGAAATCCGCCGTATTGTGGATTGCATAATTACAGACTATGACAATCCGGAAGAATTTAACAAATTTATTCAAGGCATTTAGAAAATTTTTGAAAAATCATTTCCTGATTTTTCAGCAGTTCTCTAACTAATCTGCCACCTTACATGACTTCCCTTCTCGTCCTTCGTAACGATTAGCTGGTCTTCAATTTCCTGTTTCAATTCCGTTACATGGGAAATAATACCGATCAGTTTGCTGCCACCAGCAAGTTCCTGAAGAACCTTTACGGCCTGCTCTCTGGAATGCTCATCTAATGAGCCAAAGCCCTCATCTACAAACATTACATCTAAATTAATAGATGCAGAGCTTTCCTGAATCTGGTCTGCCATTCCAAGAGCAAGGGACAATGCAGCCATAAAGGACTCTCCGCCGGAAAGAGTACGGACCTCCCGCTCCTTTCCGGTTACATTGGAATATACCATAAGATCCAACCCACGGTTTTTACCTTTGCCGGCATTGGCTGCATCTACCATGCGAAGCTCAAACTGTCCCGCAGACATATCTGAAAAGCGGCGATTGGCTGCATATAATATTTTCTCCAGATAATATCTCTGCACAAAGGTTTCCAGATCCATTCTGTTACCGGACATATTTCCAGACAGCAATTTATACAAAGTTTCCAGCTTGGCATGCTTCTCAATAATCTTGCCTCGCTTCTCCATCTGCGGAGTAAGAATACTGCAGGCATCCTGATCTGCTTTATATTGTTCTTTATATGAATCCAGTTTTTCCTGTGCCAATCTGCGTTTTACTTCCGCTTCCTCCATCTGAGCCTTCGCAAGCTCCAGATCTGGTTTCGTTCTTCCGTCAATTGCCTTGCTGGCAGAATCTTTCACTGTCTGCGCCGCAATTTTTTTCTGTTTCCAGGTGTCGGTTTCTTTCTGCAGTTGGTCTGCCATCTGGCGGGAATATTCCTCTGTTAAAGGCTTCCATTCACTCTCTGTCATATCTTTGGCATGCAGCAATTCTGTATAAGAAGCCTGTCTCTCCTGCAAAGCTTTCTGTAATCCAGGCAGTTCATCCATGTAACGCTGAATCAGGCTGATGCAGTTCACAAAGGCTTCGGAAGCTGTAGATGATTTCTTCTGTGCATCTTCTGCATCCCTGGCAGCTTTTTTCCATTTCGCCTTGGATTTATCAAATTCCTGCATAGCGGCTTCTTCCGACGGATATTCCAGAGAACTGCTAAGCTGTTCCAGCACATCCTGACTGCTTTTTGCAGCGGCGATTGCTTCTGTCAGCTTCTGGCTGGTTTCCTCAACGGTAAGTTTTCCCTGTTTTTTCGTTTCTTCTACGTGACTAAGCTGATTCTGGAGCTTCAGCAAAGTGTTCTGATCTTTTTGAAACTGTGTATACTGTTTTTGCAATGCAAGCTTTCTGGTTTCCAACTGCTGTTTTATGAACTCCAAAGGCGACCGGTCTATTATCCCGGAAATTCCAGCGGCATTCTGCACATTTTCTTCAGCAGCATCTTTGAAAAGCTCCTGCATTCCTCCGCACAGCTTCTCCAGTTTATCCTGGTATCCCTTTTCTTTCTCTATGGCAAGGTCTGCTGCCGCACGGGCTTCTCCTGCAAGCTGTTCCTGCTGGCTGCGCAGCCGGGAGGCTTCCTTCTCTGCCAGATCTAACTGCTCTCTGGTAAGGTCGGCATGGGATTCCGATGTGGCACAAGGATGTGGATGCTCCAAAGCTCCGCATACCGGACATGGTTTGCCTGGCTGAAGTTCTCTGGCAAGGAAGCCTGCCTGCTCATCCAGAAAAATTCGTCTCATGGATTCATATTTCTGGTTCTGGCTTTCATAAAGCGCACGGATTTTAATATAGGATTTCTTCGCTTTTTCAGACTCTTTCTTCTGCTTTTCGGTCATTTGAAGCTGCTTTTCTGCATCTTCCAGATCTGCAAAGAGAGCTTCAAGCTCCTGGTTCAGCCCTTTCCAAAGGGCTATTTTCTCTCCAGTATCTGCAAGTGTCTCCGCCTGGGTGCGCCACTCTTCTTCCTTTTTCTCCAGGCTGTCCAAATCTTCACGTGCTTTCTGTGCAGCTGTTTCCGCTGCCTGAAGCGTTTCCTGGCTCTCTCTGGCTATAGCCTGCGCTTCGCTAATCCGCTTGCGAAGCTTCATTTCCTTATTTACCCGCTCATATATGGTGGTATAAACTTCTTTCTCTCCTTCAGCAAGTTCCTGCACTTTAGATGCTTCTTCTGCTGTAAGCTTCGCCTGGTTTTCCAGTTGTGGGCTGCGTTCCTGCTGCTCTTTCAAGGCATTTTCATGATTTCGCAGATTTCCAAAGGCGTCCTGACAGCGCAGGTACTCTGCTTGAATCTCATATGCAGTTCGTATGTGCTCAGAAAGAAGCATCTTCTCCTTTATCTGTGCTTCTACGTCTTCGCATGCTTTTAACTCAAAAAGTGCCTCTTCAAGCTGGTTATATAAGCCCTGCAGCTGACTGGCGCTGGTATAGGCATCCCTCTTTTCATCCCGAAGCTTAGAAAGAGTATCCAGATCTTTCTGTGCCTCTTGTATACGAGTCCTCAATGTACTGCATAGCTCTGTCAACTGAGTGAGAAACTGGTCCATCACTACAATCTCACCGTTCTGAATCTGCTTTTTCAGTGCTTCCATTTCTTCCCATTTCTCATATTCCTGGGAAATTACCACATGAGCAGTCTCAGTCTGACAGGCAGTCTTAATCTGGGCAATGTCTTTTTCTAATGATCGTTTGCGGTTCATCAGCTCATCTACAATATTCTGATACAGCTCTGTATTAAAAAGCTTACGGAAAATCACCTTCTTATCGTCAGATTTGGCGCGAAGAAGCTCCATAAACTCCCCTTGCGCAATCATAGCTACCTGCATAAACTGGCCTTTATTAAGACCAAGGATTTCGCCAAGCTTGCTGTCCGCTTCTTTCTGCGGATATTCAGTTCCATCTGGCATGATCAAGCTGACAGAGCCTGTCACTTCACGGCTTCCGGTGTTTTTCCCGGCACCTCTTGTAAGACGCTTCAAATGCCTTGGGACACGACGAACTGTATAAAGCTGACGAGTCTCTCCTGTACCTTCAGAAAAAACAAGTTCTACAAAAGGCTCTACATTCAGTTCTACGTATTGACTCTGAAGCACAACACCGTCTTTCTTATTGGTGCTGGAGCTTGCCTCGCCGTAAAGCGCAAATACAATAGCATCAAATATAGTGGTTTTGCCTGCGCCAGTGTCTCCTGTTACCAGAAATAGGTTCTGGTCTGGCTCGCTAAAATCAATCTTGGTCAGATTTCCGTAGGAACCAAATGCCTGCATGGTAAGCTTCACAGGTCTCATTTCGTCACCCCCTGTGCAGTATTGATGATGTCCTGAAGAATCTCTTTCTCCTCCTCGTCTGCGTCATTCAGGAACTGACAGCAGAGTTCAAAAGGATTTAAGGTTTTCTCTACAGCCGCATGTCTGGTATAGTCTGCCTGCCGTACCGTTTCCCGGCGTATTTCCAGAAGTCCCGGGAATGCCAGACGCAGACGATCCTGCATATCGATTACATCCAGGTCTACTTTATCCGTAAGAATAACTGTTACATAATCCCTACAGGTCTGTGCCAGAACCTCCTCAAGGTCACCACGAATCACTCTGACCTGCCGCAATGGAACAAGAGGCAAAATCTCTGTAGTAATCTGGTTTTTTTGTTTTATGTCAACCATTATAATTCCTTTGCTCTGGCCTGCTTCGCTGACAGAGCATGCAAGGGGCGTACCGCAATAACGGTAAAATTCGCTTCCTACTTTCATTGGTTTGTGAATATGTCCCAGGGCTGCATAATCAAATTTCTTCAGGATATCAGCGGATACCTGGTCAATATTTCCGATAGTACGAATCTCAGAATCCATTCGTTCTACCTCTTCTGCATTTTCGCCAGAGGGAAGATAGAACTGATGGCTGACCAGAATATTCCTCTGAGTTTCATCAATTTCCTCACGATCAAGCAGACGATGAATGGTCTCATTATATGATAGATTATTTCCATTCTCATCAGTTCCTACGATCAACTTCACCATAGAAGGTTTCACAAAGGGAAGAAGATAAAAATTCACAGATCCATATTCGTCCTGAAGTACTACTTTCTCAATGTGGTCTTCTTCGGTCTGCGGAGGCATTCCGATCATGTGGATGCGCTGGTGGGTCAGCACGCTTCGGAAGCAATTGACGCGGGGTGCACTGTCGTGATTGCCGCTGATCATCATAACAACTGATTCCGGTACTGCTGTGCGCAGGTTTCCAATAAAATGATCGAATACCTCTACCGCTTCAGCAGACGGAACAGCTTTGTCGTAAATATCACCTGCAATCAAAATTACATCCGGCTTTTCCTCCTTCGCTTTCTGAATAATCTGGTTCAAAATATATTCCTGATCTTCTCTAAGATCTCGATTAATTAATTTTAGTCCAATGTGTAAATCGGATAGATGAAAAATTTTCATGGGCAATTCCTCTGTTTAATATTTGATTATAAAATAGTGGGTAAGCATGCTCTATCAAACGAAATATTCCTACTTACCGGTATTTTCTTTTTCGATCCAGGTCATAAGTACATCTACCACATAGTCCTGTTGGTTCTGAGTAAGCTGTACGCCCTGTGGAATTCGATGCCATTTGTACAGGCAACCGCGGCAACAGCAGCCTGTGGCATGCTGCGCCAGAAATACCGGATGTCCACGCATGGGAGTCTGCTTGCCATCGTTTGGAATCTGGGCAGGTGCCAGCCTCGTACGCACAAAATCCCTGGCATGGCTTCGGATCGTGTCCATTCCTTTCTCCTGAATGTACTGCCTGTCCTTCTCTTTCAGATGGAAACGGCTGCGGAAATTGGAACGGGCCAGCCGTTGGAACAAATCGGAAAAGCGGCCTTGCTGCAGGTATTTCTCATATTCGGAAAGAAGCTCTTCTATTTTTAGGTTCAGGTCTGTGCTGTTGTAGCTCTCATCTTCCAGGCGGAAGTAGAAATCTATATCAGCCTTTGTTGCATGATTTCCGATACGGCTTCTGTCAGAGGCACTGGAATTTCCTGCATATTTACTTCGATAGATTCCTTTCTCTTCTGCATCATCGGATTTCACCAGAAGCTTCACCTGAGCGGCGTGGCGTTTTAAAAGAGGAATGATGCAAAAATATAGATGCTCATCTTCCATGCGGAGATATCCCAGTATCTGTCGTTCCTTGTTCATAAGCTGAATCTGATTGCCGTGGAATGCTCTTGGGTAAAGATATTCTCCTGGCTGCAGGTTGGCAATCCGTGTGCTCTCCACTGTCTGAGGCGGTGCAGCCAGAAACGCCTTAAAGTGGTAAATTCTCTGCCCTTTCCCATCGGTGCTTTCCGGTTTCACAAGGGAATTATGATATTTCCGTTTTATCTCCCGTTCATCATCCTGATTAATTCCGAGAAGTTCCTTCGCCTGCTGTAAGTTCATTGCATGCCTTTCTATTGACCGTTATAGCATTTTATTTTCCATATAGCATTCATATATATAGGATGGATTTTCGTAATAGACACTGCTGTTATAATCATCTATTTTCGAACTGATAAAAGAATTGTATACTTTCATTAATGCTTCTACGACATCCACCTTTTCTGTTTCCGCAACCTGTTTTATTAATCTTTTGTATACCTTTCCTATATCCCAATGGGATGGAATGGAATATGTACATATTCCAACATTATCAAAGGTTCCATTTTTAATATTCGCATCTTCTATATAATCTGTGCTCACACGATCAATATTATCGCTGTGATAAATATCCGCCAGGTCATAGATTTTTCTGATTCGATTTACACCTAATGTATTTACAACATCGGCCCTTGTATTTTTGGTTTTTCTTGCAATATAATCAATAAGGCTGCACGTATAGAACAAATCATTATCTTCTCGGCTTTCCCTTCCCAGTTGTTCTGCCATTTATTTTACCTCCTCATAGCCTCGATATTGCAGGCACTTTAAAGCTTCCTGCGTGCAAAAATTAATCTGATGTGTGGGATACTTAAACTTCGCCATAACCCAAAACTGCTCGCGTGTAATTGTCCCTTCCATGTAGTCAGATATGTAATTATATATCTGATCATCTGCCATTGCACCTATTACTATATCAAAATCATGCGGGATTCCACTTCTGCATGCTATAATAAAGTCAAGCCATTCATCCGTCATATCTTTAAATTCCTTGATTTTCAGAGTCGACTGCAACCGAACTTCATATATAGACACAACTTTAGTATCATATCTTCTTGCCCACCTCTGTGCCTGTTCTTTAATTACTGTACAATAAAATCCGGTTCCAAAATCCTTTGTATTATGTCCTTTACGGATTTCAGGCTGTTTTACAGCCATATATCCGCCATGGTATACCGTCATTAAAGCCATCTCTACCTCCTGTTACAAATTATATTTTTAGTTTCAATGGTGTATACTGTCCTTTAAACCCAATAATTTTGCGTTCTCTTTTGGGATCCGTTTTAATTTTTAGTATACACGATTTCTCTGGGGAAGGCTATAGATTTCAACTATAAACAGTTGTTGTATTCTCCTTAGGTTTATTTCTAAATGAGTGGAATATATTGGATTTTGTTATAAATATGGCTGGGAAAGGAGTTCCCAGCCGGTTTTTCTGATGTGTTTTGTTATAAGTTTTATCGGATGTGTGATAGGCTTTTGTACTTTAAATGCTTTGGTACTTTAAAATTCTTTTGTAGTTTAAAAATTCGCAGGTTTTGTTCGAATTTTCTTTCGTGTTTCTGTTTCTTATCTTTTGTTGATGAATCTATACTAACATATCTGTCGCATTTTGTCACCTGGCAAATCGCACATATTTTCGATTTTATTTTCATGTAATTTTATTTGTATAAATATATAAAAATGTCAGAGACAAAAATGACTCTGTCCCTGACACCATATAACTACTCACACATTAAGCCAGCACCAGCACTGCAATTCCGATGATCACAAGCAGCGGCAGGGCTATGTACATCAGGCCCGCCAGCGCAAGTCCGATCAGAACCACGGGGAGAAAAATCAGACGAAAACAGATTTTCGTGACTCCCCAGGTGGCACGGAATGCGAGTCCGACCAATTTACCGAATACACCCAGCATCAAAAATATAAATAATAATGTCAACATTGATCCGTCACCTCATTTTCTTTTCGGAAATTATACTATATGTTTTTCCCTTTACTGTAATTAACGAATTACGGAATAAAATATCTTCACATTCCGCTCCAAATAATAAATAAAGTTAACAGCGCAAAGAATCCCCCTTGTGCAGCTATACGCAAGAGGGATTCCAAAGTTATTTACTAAACTATATTCAGATTACAGTTTCTCTGCACGAAAAGCATTAAGCCATCATCGGCTCAAGTGCCTTAGCCAGTTTCTCTTTTTCAGCTTCTGCCTCTGCAAGGTCTTTGCCAAGAGTTGTATAGTAGATCTTGATCTTCGGCTCTGTTCCGGATGGACGAACTACAACAGTCTCGTTATTTTCCAATTTGTAGATCAGAACATTCGCTGCCGGAAGACCTGTCTCTTCAGGTTTCTTGTAATCAGTAACCTTTACTACCTTGTAGCCTGCAATCTCTGCCGGCGGATTGTCACGGAATTTCTGCATGATTCCTGCCATGGTATCCATTCCGCTAAGGCCTGGGAATTCGAAGCTGTCTACCTTGTTCAGGTAACGGCCGTACTGCGCATAGATTTCCTCAAGTCTCTGCTTCAGGGAGCTTCCAATGCTTCTGTAATATGCAGCCATCTCGCAAATCAGCATGGATCCGATGATCGCATCTTTATCACGTACATATGGTCCTGCAAGGTATCCGTAACTCTCCTCAAATCCGAAGATGAAACGGTCAACTTCGCCAGCTGCTTCTAACTGTGCGATCTGGTCACCGATCCACTTGAATCCGGTAAGTACGCTTCTAAGCTCTACGCCGTAGTGCTCAGCAACTGCATCTGCCAGAGGTGTGGATACAATGGATTTCACTGCAACCGGGTTCTTCGGCATTGTACCCTTCTCAATGCGTCCTGCTGCAATATAGTCAAGAAGAAGAACTCCCACTTCATTTCCGCTTACCAGCTCATAGGAGCCATCCGGGCATTTCATAGCAATACCAACACGGTCTGCGTCCGGGTCAGTTGCAAGCATAAGATCTGCACCTGTCTCCTTAGCAAGCTTCAGGCCCTGCTCCAGAGCTGCGAAAATCTCCGGGTTCGGGTAGCTGCATGTGGTAAAGTATCCGTTCGGGTATTCCTGATCTGGAACGATTGTCACATCTGTGATTCCGATATCCTTGAGGATCTGGGTTACCGGTACAAGTCCGGAACCGTTCAGCGGGCTGTAAACCAGCTTCAGGCCAGCGGTCTTGCAAAGGCCTGGACGAACCTGACGGGACTCGATCGCATCATACAGAGCACGTTTACAGTCATCTCCCACAAAGCGGATCAGGCCTTCCTCAACGCCTTCTGCAAAGGACATGTATTTGGCACCAGTCAGTACGTCTGTCTTCTGGATCTCATCATAAACGATGGCTGCTGCGTCATCTGTCATCTGGCAGCCATCCGGGCCGTAAGCCTTATATCCGTTATATTTAGCAGGGTTATGAGAAGCTGTAACCATGATTCCTGCATTGCACTCATAGTAGCGTGTTGCAAAGGAAAGAGCCGGAACAGGCATTAATGCGTCATAAATTCTGACCTTGATTCCGTTGGCAGCCAGCACGCCTGCAGCTGTCTTGGCAAATACATCACTCTTCAGACGGCTGTCATAGCTGATGGCTACGGTCTGTGTGCCGCCCTGTGTCTTTACCCAGTTCGCAAGGCCCTGTGTAGCCTGACGTACTACATAGATATTCATGCGGTTGGTACCTGCGCCAAGAACACCGCGAAGTCCTGCTGTACCAAATTTCAGGGAAACAGCAAAGCGCTCCTTGATCTCCTCATCATTTCCTTCAATCTTAGATAATTCTGGTTTCAGATCTGCATCTTCGAGATCTGCCGCCATCCAGCGTTTGTACTCTTCGTTATACATTTTAACCACTCCTGCCATTGTTATTCTGTTTATTTTGTCTATTATTACTACAGATACTAATAATATACCACATTTTTCTCAATACGGCAATACAACCGAGAAATTTCGACCAGACAATTTTTCTCTATTTTCCCCTGATTTCCAAACATTTTCCCTCAATTCTAATTTAGGTCTGGCACTCCTTACATTTTTACGCTATAATAGGATAATGTGTGAAAGCAAACATAATAACTGACTTCACACGATTCCATTTATTTAAATTGAAAATAGCGACGGCAGCATATGGCCGCAGAATGGAGGAAATTATGGAAATTGTTTGCTTAGATTTAGAGGGCGTACTGGTGCCGGAGATTTGGATCGCATTTGCCGAAGCTACGGGGATTCCGGAGCTAAAGAGAACGACTCGCGATGAGCCGGATTATGATAAATTAATGAAATATCGTCTGAATATCCTGAAGGAACACGGACTTGGACTGAAGGAGATCCAGGAAACCATTGCCAAAATTGATCCGATTCCGGGTGCAAAGGAATTTCTGGATAAGCTGCGTGCGCAGACCCAGGTTATCATCCTCAGCGATACCTTCTCCCAGTTTGCAGGTCCTCTTATGAAAAAGCTGGGCTACCCGACCATCTTCTGCAACTCCCTGGTTGTAGGGGAAAACGGCGAGATCACTGACTTTAAGATGCGCTGTGAGAAGTCCAAATACACCACAGTCAAAGCACTGCAGTCTATCGGCTATGACACCATTGCCAGCGGAGACAGCCACAATGACCTTGGCATGATCCAGGCAAGCAAGGCCGGATTCCTCTTTAAGAGCACCGATGCAATTAAAGCCGAGTATCCAGAAGTCCCCGCTTATGAAACTTATGACGAGCTTTACGACGCAATTATGAACGCAATTCGCGCCTAAGCCAGAAACTTAATAAGTCCTGATTTCTGAGAAATCAGGACTTTATTAGATTTAATTTCTACCAATGCATCATTTTTGAAGCATCCTTATATTTTTTTCACACTCTCCCGCTCAATAAACTGCGTACACATCTGCATCTTAAGTTTGATTCCGTCATTGTCCTTGAGCATATCCCGCAGCCTTCTTACAACCGCTCTGCCCATCTCCTGCTTCGGTACGCGCAGAGTGGTCAGCGGTGGATAGGAAATAGAGGAAAAAGTCAGATCATCAAATCCTACAATAGAAACATCCTCCGGAATCCGGATTCCGAATTCCGCCATAGCCTTCATAGCACCCAAAGCAATCATGTCATTATCTGAAAAAAATGCAGTAGGCAGCTTCGCCTTCTTAGACAGATACTGCTTCATATCCTCATATGCACCGTCAATAGTAGTTGACATGGTAAAAACATAGTCCTTATTTAAATGCAGCCCTGCTTTCTGCAATGCGGTCTGATAACCTGCCGAACGGGAGCGGAAAGGTTTAATCCTGAATTTTCCCTGAAGATACCCAATTTCTTTATGTCCGTTTGCAATCAGGTACTCCGTTGCCATACGGGCTGAATCCGCATTATTAATGAGCATGGCATCAAAGCTCATATCCTCTTTCCAGTAATCAATCACAATAAACGGAC
>ENA-OPFT01000209-OPFT01000209.1-human-gut-metagenome-genome-assembly--contig:-NODE-209-length-36019-cov-2.445445_pt1 | contig 36019 bp, 31 predicted proteins | sample MGYA00241714_ERZ501560 | MGnify/ENA primary metagenome ERZ501560 (study PRJEB25962, sample SAMEA2042392) | human gut metagenome | biome: human gut; feature: human-associated habitat; material: faeces...
TACTTTGTTCTCATACCCGGAATAAGTATGAACTACATACCATTTTGCTTCTTCCGCCATAGCAACCTCCTAAAATAATTATAGTCCAATTGCCTGCAAGCCAAGACGGATCAGCCAGTCAATACCGGCGATCACACCGCCAAGAACAACAGAAACAACGATCACCAGTGCAGACTGGCGGATCAATTCTTCTCTTTTTGGCCATGTACATCTCTTAAACTCAGCTTTAACACGTTTAAAGAAGCCACCTGCTTTCGAAGTCTTTTCTGCTTCGCTCATCGGGCACACATCCTTTCCCCAACATTACATAGACAAAAAATTATTTTGTCTCCTTGTGCAATGTGTGTGTTCTACAAAATCTACAATATTTCTTTGTTTCCATTCTGTCCGGATGGTTTTTCTTGTCTTTGGTCAAGTTGTAGTTACGCTGCTTACACTCTGTACATTCCAATGTAATTTTAGTACGCATTACGTCACCTCCGTGATTATTTGTTTGTAAAAATTTAGGCATAAAAAAAAGACCTAATTCATCGCTAGAATATAGTACCACAAATTCATACGATTCGTCAAGTCTTTTTTCGTTGTTTTTAGATTCGGTAGATTTCTACCCCTGCGAAGCGGACATTTCCTTCAATCACCAAGGTCGGTCCGTCTTCTGCCACACCACTCACATGGTGCTCCTCCACGCCGCCAAAACTGCAGTCTGTATTGTTCACCACATGCCAGTTTGACGGAATGTAGATGTCTACGCCGGAAAAATAGACACTCAGATCAATCACTGCACTTCCGGACTGTATGACAGCATTGTCCATATTTACTTCCATGCCGCAGAACTTACAGTCAATGACTGCCTTTTTAAACGCATTGGAATTGATATTTTTCTTTGTTCCATTGAACATTCCGGCCAGCCCGGCGCTGTCACCATCCACATCGGAAGCATTGGCTTCTGTCATTCCTTCACTGTAAACTTCAACACGACGGTGTGTTTTGTGCATGCGGTACTCTTTTGCACGGCTTCCAAAAATCATATTCAGACCAATACTGCCAAAAAGTGCTGCCCACAAAACCGGCCATGGCGTCAGAGCCTCGATGCCAAGCACATGTTCAAACATGATCAGCAGAATCGCAAGCGAAAACAGCATGCCGCCAAATTCCAGGCGAATTGCCGATTTGATAAAACACATCACGCAAATGATACCGATCACGATACGCATCAAACTGATATCCGGCGTAAATCCAAGACTGTGCGCCAATATATATACCGCTGCCAGAAGAAGCAGCACGCCCCAAAATATATTGTCTTTCTTCATAATAAATGTCCTCCTTCTAATTTGTATGAATTTCAATGTTTCCGAGATCCGCTTCTACTTTCACTTGGCGATAGTCTTCGTAGCCTGCCGTATTCGCATCTTTTTCCACTTTATATTCACTCTCTACACCGGCATGCTTTTCATCATTGATAGAAACGTTTCCAAGGTCCGCTGAAAGGTCGTAGGCATAGGCACCTTTTGGTCCGTCAAAATGCATTTCAAAATTACCGGCATCCACTTCCGCTTCCACCGCCTTGATGTGATTGTTCTTAAGTTCCACATTTCCGGCATCCGCATCAATTTTTATATTATCCAGTGTACATTCTGACACGATCAGATTACCTGCATCCAGGTCCGCCACGATCTCTCCGTTTGGAATCCCTGTCAAATGCACGTCGCCCGCATCCAGTGTAAGATCCATTTTTGTATTTTCATACATCGATGTTGGAATTTTCACCGTCAATGTACATTTTTCCGTTATATTTCCAAATGGGAAATGAAACTGAATGCCATGTTGGCGGCTTTCTATATTAATAACACCATTTTTATCATCAATTTTGGGTTTACGGCTCGCCTCACCATAATAAACAAATTCCGGCTCTTCTACTTCATCCGTAACTTCCAGGGTCAACTCCATCGCGTCAGCATCTACCGTAATATTTTCAATCGGATCATTCATTGTTTCTCCCGGCATTACGGTCTCTGTTTGAATCTCAGACTCCGTTACCTTCAAATTAATATTGTTATGATAAACCACAAACGGAATGATCGCCCCGAGGCTCAGCACCAGCACACCAAATATCACGATCAATACAATCGCAAATGCCGGTACTTTCTTCTTTTCATAGATTGGCTTTGTTGCTGTACTTGTATTTGTTGATTGCTCGCGCTCGTAATTGGCAGTCGCCTTTGCCAATTCCTGGTAACGATTTTTCAAACTGCTTCCGGATACCAGAAGATATACGCCAATTCCTGCAATAAACAATACACTGCTGTCCAAAATCGCTTCAGCAAGCAAATTCCGGCACAATCCCGAGCCCATACTTGGCACCACACTGAAAATACACAGGAACACACCGATGCAAGTCGTTAACACGCGGCGTCTTTCATCCTTTTCCTGATTTTCACGGACATACGCTGCCGCCTCTTCTTCGAGTGCGATCGTATACCGGCTGATCTTTCCATATTCTTTTGTTTTTGTCGATGCCAGTATAAAAAGCACGACGGCTGCTCCAACAAACAGAAACATTCCCATATTTCCCAACAGGTTTCCAATCAGTGTCCCGATATACCCCTGATCAATTGCGCCATCCATAACTGATTCTGCAAACGGTCCCCAGATACAGAGCATTACACCGAGAGCGACGTACATCGCATGCGTCTTTGCAAATGCAACGTATTTTTTCGCTTCTTCCAGCCCCCATCTGCGATCTGCATGACGGCTCTTTTTCTCCTGCGGTTCCTCTTCTTTTTTTATAAAGTCACCGATTCCGAGTTCTTCTGCCAGTTCATCCAGATTGCCAAATTCTGAGATCACCGTCCCTACGGCTTCTTTTTCTGACATCCCCTCTGCGGTCAGTTCTTCGTATTTGTCTTCCATCATCTCCATCAATTCCGCTTTGGCACGAAGCACCTGCGGCGTTTCCGGCAGATTCAGAAACATATTGTTAAGATATTCTCTAATTGCTTCCATCCTCTTGGCTCATCCTTTCTTTCATAATAAACTTATCCACAACCTCTTTCGTCACTTTCCACTCTTTACACTTTTCTTCATAATACCTTTTCCCCTCTTCGGTGACACGATAATACGTGCGCCGCTTGCCTCCTGTCTCATTCCCGGAAAACGATTCAATGTACCCGTTTTTTTCCATTCTGGTAAATGCCGAGTACAGCGTCGTCTCTTTAATGATATATTTTTCCTCGGAAATCATTCGGATTTTCTTGGAAATCTCATATCCATACGAAGGATTTTGCTGGAGCAGATATAAAATGATCGTATCATTATATCCCCGAATCACGTCGCTGCTAATCAAAAGCCCGCCTCCTTTCGCGCATTTTGGTCATTTGCCGGAGCGGCAAATTATTACGTTTATCGTTGCTACGTCTATCGTAGTACGTCTGACGTAGTTAGAGTATAGCATAATTACTACGACAGGTCAAGTAGTTTTTTAACTTATTTTTTTCTCGCCGAATATGCAAAAGAGACACCTTTGCCGTGTCTCTTTCTTATCCATTTTCGTCTGCATTGCCATCACATCACCAGATCTTCTACTTCCTCCACCGGAATATTCAACCCCCTTGCGATCTCTTCCGAACTTTTTCCACTCAAAAACGCTTTAAAGGAATGATACACCAGCTTATTCGAAAATTTACTTATTATATACAAACAAAAAATCAATTCAATCTGCGTGCTTTTCCATACACCTTTTTGCCATGTACCATACGATACGCACGGATATAAATGCCGCTGTAGTCATTGACATTTTTGACGTAGCATCTGGTTACAGCGTTTCCTTTGATTGTTTTCAGCACCGAATCTCCGGTATAAATCTGGTAGCCGCTTGCATCAAGCGAACGTCTCCAGGAAAGTTCATACCGTTCAATGACTTTTCGCACACGCGGCCCTGCCACGATCGCCGGGATGGTTCCGCGGCTGACAAAATTGCCGTCATACCTCTTTGCCAGCCCGCGTGCTCCGGTGTTTTCCCAGCCATAAATCGTAACTCCCTCCGGAAGATAACTTACGTTTGGAGTCATAATATTGGATGGAAATACCAGTTTGCGGATGCTTTTACATTCATCGAAATTCATGCGGATATAATTCAATTTTCCGGGTTTGACCACTACCGATTTCAAACGGCTGCAGCCGGCAAAATAATATCTTGTGCCGTAACCTCGCTGCACATTTTTGGTAATTATCAGTTTTGTCAGATATTTTGCATTTTTAAACGCATTGCCCGCAATCTTGGTCGTGCTCATTGGAACCGTGTACGCACCCTTTTTCGCCGGTGGATAGTACACAAGTTCGTCATTTCCTTTCGCAAACAGCACGCCGGCTTTCGCATAATACTTCGTATTTTTAGGAGAAACCAAGATCTTCCGGCAGCGCAGATGTTCTTTCTTATTCTTTAAAAAGTCAACGTTTTTACACTTTGCCGGGATCTTGTAACTTGTTTTTGCAAATGGAAAGGCACGCACACTCGTACCTGCTAAATTATAGAGCACGCCATCCGTTTCTTTAAAATACTTGTTCGTTTCTGCCACTTTGATGCTGTTCAGGCGGTTGTAGGACATCTGGCTCCCAATATATTTGCAGGTGCCCGGCAGCGTTATGCTGCCACGTTTTCCGGATGGGAAAAACACCATTTCTCTGCGGTCTTTTGTATAGATAACTCCCTGTCTGCTGCAATACATTTCGTTTTTGCTGATGCGGATCTGTTTTAGGTTTTTCATTTGATCCTTATAATAACTCTCCCCGTCAATCTTCTGAGTCTGGTCGGGCAAAACGAGTGTTTCCAGATATTTACAGTCCTCAAACCAGGTACGATATACCGTGGTGACCGCCTGCGACAGATAGATCGCGCGGTACTCACTTCCCTTAAAGGCATCGCGTCTTATATTTTTTACCGTATCCGGCATATGTAATGTTCCTTTGCTTTTGACCGGCGCCTGCACAAGATATGTCTCCGTCTCATTCAAAAGAAGTCCCTCTCTTGCAGAATAATTCGGATTTCCTGCCTTCACTTCAAACGAAGAAGCTGCTTCTTCAAATGCAGAGCCTCCAATCTTTTCCGTATTTTTCGGAATCACAACTTTTCCCAGTTTTCTACATTGTAAAAAGGCATAGGAACAGATCTCCTCAAGGCTTGCCGGGAAGGAAATATTTTCCAATTTCTCACAGCCCGAAAATGCATAACTGTCGATCAGTCTCACTTTATTTATCCCGTCTACTTTTTTCAAATTGATGCATTGAGAAAAAGCACAGTAGGGAATGGATTCTATTTTTGACGACAAACTCACAGAGCGAAGCTGCTCACAGGCATAAAACGCGCCTGAACTCATTGATTCCACCGATTCCGGAAGTGTCATCCCGGTAAGGGAACGGCAGTTTTTAAATGCGTGATAGCCAATTGTCTTTACCTTTCCCGGAATCCGGACAGACTCCAGCGAATTACAGCCCTCAAATGTTCCCTCACGAATTGTGTCAATGGACGCATCCAGCCGCACACTTTGCAGCTCTGCACAGTCCTTAAACGCATATTTTCCAATATATTCTACAGAATCCGGAATGATAACGGAAGTAAGTTTCCTGCACCCCTCAAATGCATTTGCATAAATTTTCTTTACGGAAGATGGCACCGTAAAGGAACCACTTTTCTGATTTGGGCATTTGACAAGAATCGTCCCGTCCTTACTGCAGAGCGCGCCATTGATCGTCGTATAATACGCATTTCCCTGTGTGGAAAAACGCTGTATCTTTTGCCTTCCAAATGCCTCATCACCAATGGATGATATATTGCCGCGGATGTGCACTACCGGAGAGTCCGTACACCACGTCAATTCCCCATAAGAATTCACTTCCATGCGTGCTGCTGCCGGCTCCCCCTGCGCAAGGCTAAGGCTCAATCCCACCGTCAAAAGCAACGCTCCCGCCGCCAGTTTTCCTTTATTTTTTTGAATCATGTTACCTTTTCACCTTTCCCCATGTCACAAATCGCTTTTCGTTTTCGCACACAGCAAATATTTTCTTATATTTTACCATTATTTGTATATCATGTCAACTTTATTAAAAAAGAGCCACCCATAATGAGGTGACCCCTTTCTGTCTTCTACTATACTTGTAATTTTTGCAAAAAGCTTCGCGTCCGGTCATTTTCCGGAGAATCGATGACTTGTTCCGGCGTTCCCTCTTCGACCACCACGCCGCCATCCATAAAAATGACGCGGTCCGAAACTGCCTTGGCAAACTGGATCTCATGCGTAACGATCACCATCGTCATTTTTTCTGCCGCCAGTTCTTTCATCACGCGCAGGATTCCTGCCGTGATCTCCGGATCCAGTGCCGATGTCGGCTCATCAAAGAAGAGCATTTTCGGATGCATCGCAAGCGCTCTGGCAATGGCAACACGCTGATTCTGCCCGCCGGACAGTTCACACGGATAGGCATCTTCTTTTTCTTCCAATCCGACTTTTTTCAGGAGTTCACGCGCTTCCGCAAACACTTCTTCTTTTTTCCTCTTCTGATTGTGGATCGGTGCATCGGTAATATTTTTTATAACGGAAAAATGCGGAAACAGGTTAAAATTCTGGAACACAAGTCCAAACTGCTGTCCGGCTTCCCAAAGTTCCTTTTTACCGGGATAATTTGCCGCTTTCACAACAGGTTTTCCACTGTATGTAATGTCGCCGCCGTCGATCTGCTCCAAAAATGTCGCACAGCGGAGCAATGTCGATTTTCCCGAACCGGATGGCCCAATGATCGAAACAACCTCGCCTTCATTTACTTTCAAGCTGATGTCTTTCAGCACTTCTTTTCCTTCGAAACTTTTCCTGATCTGTTTCATTTCTAATATACACGTTTCTTTCGCCATGTCACTGCCTCCTCACTAACGATAATAATCCAGTTTCTTTTCAATCTGCTCCATCAATGCCGCCACTACAAAGTTAAAGATGTAATAAAATACACCGGCGACAAACAACGGCATCAAGGAAGCCTGTGATGCTGCGATCTGTTTTGCCATCGTAAACATTTCGGTATACGCGAGGGCAAAGGCAAGCGATGTGTCCTTTACCAGCGTGATCACTTCATTGGTAACCGGCGGCATCACTCGTTTTACCATCTGCGGGAAGAGGATGCGGAAAAATGTCTGGCTGCGGCTGTACCCCATTACCGTCGCTGCCTCGCGCTGTCCGGCCGGAATGCTCTGGATTCCCGAACGGTAGATCTCGGCAAAATAAGCCGCATAATTCAGCGAAAAACCGATCAGTACAGCATAAAAACGGTATTGATACGACGTTGATATGCCAAATAAATAATACGGTGCAAAAAAGACTACCAAAAGCTGCAGCATCAATGGCGTACCGCGCATGATGGAAATATAGATCTTGGCGATCCATTGCAGCGGTTTGATCTTCGACATCCGCACTGCCATTACGAGAAGTCCAAGCGGCATAGAGAATAACAGCGTAAAGAAGAAGATTCCCAGTGTCGCAAGCATTCCCTGTGCCAGCTGTTTGACAATCTGGCCAACCCCCTGCTTTTTAACGCTTCCGGCCGTCTCCGTCGTCTCTTCTTCTGCAGCCGAACCATCGTCTTTCTTCGTCAGTTTACTCGTATCAAGTTCCGGCACTTTTCCCCCATCAATATAGGTCTTGTCATCCATGCTCAGGCACATGCTGTCTGTTAATTCCCATTTTTTGGCAATTTTTTCAAATGTTCCGTCGTAAAGCATGCCTAAAAGCGTCGTTTGAACAGTATCGCGAAGTTCAGTATTTCCTTTTTTAAATCCAACCCCGTATTCTTCCGATGACAAGCGTTCGTCCAGCATATCAAACTGGTCTTTCTTCGCCGAGAGCTGGTACGATGCCACACCAATGTCCATCGCGATCGCATCTACCATTCCACTTTCAAGGTTCATAAATGCCGAGTTATAATCTGCGACCTGCTGCAATTCTTTCAATGATTTGCAGATGGCTTTGTTTTCTTTTGCCGCATCGTCACCCGTCAATGCTTTAAGTGCAGAAGAATCCGCCTGCACAACAAGTATTTTTCCCTTCAGATCCGTAAGTTTCTGAATCCCGGAACCTTTTTTCACGATAACAACCTGGGAATTATCGACATACGGTGTCGTCCAGGTATACTGGTCTTCACGTCCATTCATCGTAAAACCATTCCAGATACAGGAAATTGCTCCGGAAGCCAGTTCGGAATCCTTTGAATCCCAGGAAATTGGCCGTTTTACCAATTTCCATCCATTGCGGTTACAGACTTCTTCGGCGAGATCAAGGTCAAATCCGACATACTCACCATTTTCGTCGAGATATCCGTATGGAGGAAATTCCGCATCAAATCCGACGATAAATTCTTTTTCTGCAGCCTTCGCCTTTTGCGGCTGGTACAGGCTCACTGCCGCTGCCGCAAAAAGCAAAAGGACAAATAGTATCATTGGTACTTGGTTTCGTTTATTATTCTGCATATTAAAATACCTTCTCTTCCATATTTAGCGAACTACGATTTTCATAAATTTCTTTTTACCTCGTTTCAGAACGATTCCGTCCTCGCCAATGCTGTCTTTGGATATCTGCGCACGGACATCTTCGACCTTATTTCCATCAATGGACACACCGCCCTGCTGCACATTTCGACGTGCCTCGCCGTTGGATGGCGCAAGTCCCGCCTTCACAAGAAGGTTCAGGATTCCGATCTGTCCGTCTTCGAAGTCGGCATCAGTCAATTCCACTTCCGGCATCTGCGCTGCGTTTCCGCTGGAGAACAAGGCTCTCGCACCTTCCTGCGCCTTTGCTGCCTCTTCCTCGCCGTGTACCATCTTGGTCAGTTCAAACGCCAGAATTTCTTTTGCCTGATTGAGCTGGCTGCCTTCCCATTTGTCCATCTCGTCAATCTGCTCAAGTGGCAGGAACGTAAGCATACGAAGGCATTTGAGCACGTCGTCATCGCTGACATTTCTCCAGTACTGGTAGAAATCAAACGGACTGGTTTTTTCCGGATCGAGCCACACCGCACCGGACTGTGTTTTTCCCATTTTCTTTCCTTCACTGTTTAATAGAAGGTTAATGGTCATCGCATACGCATCTTTTCCCAATTTTCGGCGGATCAGTTCGGTTCCTCCGAGCATATTGCTCCACTGGTCGTCGCCGCCAAACTGCATATTGCAGCCGTATTTCCGGAACAATGCGTAGAAGTCGTAACTCTGCATGATCATGTAGTTAAATTCCAAAAATGTCAGACCTTTTTCCATCCTCTGCTTGTAACACTCTGCTGACAGCATACGATTGACCGAAAAATGAGGCCCGATGTCACGCAGCACTTCCATGTAGTTCAGATCCAGCAGCCAGTCTGCATTGTTTACTACCATTGCCTTTCCATCCGAAAAGTCGATGAAACGGCTCATCTGCTTTTTGAAGCAGTCCACATTGTGCTGGATTGTTTCTTTTGTCATCATCTGGCGCATATCGGTTCTTCCCGAAGGATCGCCGATCATCGCTGTACCACCGCCGATCAATGCAATTGGTTTATTGCCGGCCATCTGCAGACGCTTCATCAGACAGAGTGCCATAAAATGTCCGACATGAAGGCTGTCCGCCGTCGGGTCAAATCCAATGTAGAAAACGGCTTTTCCATTATTTACCAGTTCCTTAATTTCTTCTTCGTCTGTTACCTGCGCGATCAATCCACGGGCAACCAATTCGTCATATACTTTCATTTTGGGTCTCCTTTTTTTGTTTTGCTTCTCTTTAAGGCAACATTTTTCTTGCTTTCGCTTCTTTTGCGTTGCCTTTGTGCTGATTTGTGCCAGCCTCACAACGAGACACGCACTCTTCGCGCCTCTGGCGCTCATCGTCGTGACAGTCGTCACATAGTATACGCAAATCTGTACGCATATTGTGCAAGCACAATGCGACAGCTTCCCGTATACTGCGTGTCTCGTTGTTTGCACGCAAAAATGTCCTTTTGCAGCTGCCGGAACGGCTTTTGCAAAAGGACGAATCTACTTTGACGTATTTATTCGTGGTACCACCTTTTTTCCCTGAAAACTCACACTTTCAGGCTCTGTAAGATACAAAAGCAATGGCTTTGATATCCCTGTGCGGTAACGGGCACAACACCGTCCAAACCTACTTATTACTTGTAGCTTATGCTTGTCTTTCAGTCGGATGCTCCAAGATGTATTCATGATAAACGATGCTCGCGCCTCTCACCAGCCGGCTGCTCTCTGTGAATTCTTTTTTATCACTACTTCTTCTCTTCTTCGCATTTATGAACCTATCGTATCAGAGGTTGATGGGTTTGTCAAGAATTTTCTCCGGTTTTCCAGCAAGTCTATGAACTTTCTTTGGTTTCCGGCAATTCTACCCTTTTTCCTGCTCCGCATTGCTCAAAAAGGGAATCCAAAACAATAATGAATCATCAAAATAGTTATTCTCACATTTTACTATATAAATGCAGCAATCAAGCGACTGTAAGCAAAAGAAGAGGATAAAAATATCCTATGTATAATGCTGCTTATCCATATATCAGAATAAGCAGCAAAACATTCCTTCCGCGGTTTCTGCTTTGGCAAAAAGAACCGGGGGATGATCGATACCATTACCGGAGCAGAATCGAGCACAATTATTTACAGCATTGCGGAAACAGCAAAGGCAAACAATCTTAAACCATACGATTATTTTGAATATTTGCTGTCAGAAATCCCAAATCATATGGATGACAAGGATCTGAGTTTTCCGGAAGATCGATTGCCTTGGTCAGAAAAACTGCCGGACCATTGCCGCAAACCAAAGCCCGACTCGAAGCGATGAATTGTTGTTGCCTACTGAAAAAGGGTTACTTCCCCCTGCTCCCCGATGGAAAACTCCAGTGAGGAGCGGTGCTTGGGAATAAGTTCAAGATAATTTACCGAAACTTTCGTATGCTTTTTCATCCTTCCCCCTTCTTCTTTGGCATCGCAAAGCCATATACACAGGCGATCATGACGACAAACAGCACAAGTCCGCCGACGATGCCTGTATTGATCACGCCCGAAAGATTAAGTTTGTCTGCCACACCAACGACCGCAAGGATGGCAAGCAGGATACCTACCAGTCCTTCTCCCGCAATCAGTCCGGAGCTGAAAAGGATCCCGCCGCCTGCTTCGTTATCGCTGTCCGCGGATTTTTTATCAACACTCCAGCGGATCACGCCACCAATCATGATCGTTGCAGACAGTTCAAGCGGCAGATAAAGTCCGATGGCAACGGGCAGAACCGGGATTCCCAGGATTTCCACCACAACCGCAGCAAAAACGCCGATAAATACAAGCGCCCACGGAAGATTTCCGTTCATTACGCCTTCCGTGATCATTTTCATCAAAGTTGCCTGCGGCGCCGCAAGTTCTGTCGTTCCAAAGCCCCAGGCGCTGTTGAGAAGAAGAAGGACACCGCCGATGGTAAATGCTGCCACAACCGCGCCGAGAAGTTCTCCGATCTGTTGTCTTTTTGGCGTCGCACCAAGGATATAACCGGTTTTCAGATCCTGTGACGTATCCCCTGCCATCGCTGCGACGATACAGATGACAGATCCGATGGCAATGGCGCCGATCATACCGCTCACACCTATATTTCCTGTCATTTTCAAAACCAGTGTCGAAAACAGCAGTGTGGCAATTGCCATACCGGAAACCGGGTTATTGCTGCTTCCCACCAGACCAACCATACGCGAAGATACGGTCGCAAAGAAAAAGCCAAATACCACGACCAGCAGCGCTCCGGTCAAAGAGACCGGAATTGCCGGAAGGAGCCAAATGATCAGGATCAACGCCAGCGATCCGAACAGAACGAACCGCATATCCAGATCCTGATCCGTACGAAGATTTCCCACTTTCGATCCATTTTTCAATCCTTTCAGAGAATCGCGGAATGTGGTCACGATAAGCGGAAGCGATTTGATCAGACTGATGATACCGCCTGCGGCCACGGCGCCCGCGCCGATGTAACGGATATAACTTCCCCAGAGAGCATCCGCGCCGCCTTCCGCATACATTTGTCCGATTGGCACATCGCCCGGATATAGGATCGTCAGTCCGCCAAAGATGGCAATTACCGGGATCAGCACAAACCAGCCGAGAACCGCACCGGCAAACATATACGATGCAATTCGGATACCACAGATATACCCTACTCCCAGAAGCGCCGGATACACTTCTGCCGAAAAGGCCGTTCGAAGCGCTTTGACCGGAACCGTGATCACTCCGGGAATCACTTTCAGACCATCGGTAATAAATTTGAACACAGCCGCCAGACCCATGCCTGCAAATACCGTTTTTGCGCTGGAGCCGCCTTCCTCTCCTGCCAAAAGAACTTCTGCACAGGCTGTCCCCTCCGGATAAGGAAGTACCCCATGCTCTTTCACGATCAAGGCATTGCGAAGTGGGATCATAAACAATACGCCAAGCACACCTCCCACCAGGGCGATCAACGAAATCGTAATGAGATCCGGTGCCTCTGCTTTGCCTTCATTTGCCCATAAAAACAGCGCCGGAAGTGTAAATATCGCCCCGGCCGCAAGAGATTCCCCTGCCGAACCTATTGTCTGAACCATATTGCTTTCAAGGATCGAATCCTTTTTCAAAACAACGCGGATCACTCCCATGGAAATGACTGCTGCCGGAATCGACGCCGAAACCGTCATTCCCACGCGCAGTCCAAGATACGCATTCGCCGCGCCAAATATGACCGCCAGCAAAATACCGGTGATAATCGATGTTACCGTAAATTCCGGTGTAACTTTTTCGGCAGGAATATACGGTTTAAATTCTTTATTTTTATTGTCCATAATTGTTCTCCTTTTGTTTATTTCCCGCACCTATAAGTATTTACCAATTTCGGAAATCTATTACATGGTTCTGTAAACATTAAAATATTCCATAATTTCTCGTTTTTTCCTTTGTATTTGTTTGACATAACAGAAAAAGCATAGTATTATAATAGTTAGGTAATAGTATTATCATTCCTTTCACAGCTTTGTTCAGTCATAATTAATGGAATTAATCTTTTAGACAGGAGAGTATACTTATGAAAATTACAAAAAATCTAAGAATTTCAATTGTATTTATGGCGAGCGTGCTTGTATCTACTATGCTATGCATTTCATTATTGTACCAACTGGCCAGCCGTAGTTCTCAAACTGCAATGCAGACCGGTATGCATCACAATATGGATACTTATTTACAAGCAGAGCTTTCAACTGTTCAGGAGTTTGTTACCTCTAGTGAGCAAACTCTGCTTCTCTTCAGCAAATCTCCTATTGTAAGAGATTATTTGAAGAATCAGAACGATAAAGATCTCTTTCAAAAAACTCAGGATTACACCCTGGAGTATTACAATCAGTTAAAAAACTGGGAAGGTTTATACGTAGCAAACTGGGACTCCAAAGTACTTACATACAACGTTACTGAGGTGATTGGTAAAGTTCTTCGTGAAGGCGACCGCCTGACAGAACTTCGCGATGGTATGTTAAATGCGGAAAACGGCATTTACAATCTTGGTATCATCGTATCTCCCGGAACCGGCAAATTATGTCTTTCCATGTATGTCCCGGTTTTTGACACAGATGGTAAAACCCCTATTGGTTATGTTGGTGCCGGTGTATTTAATACTCAGCTTGATAAGATATTGAAAAACAATTCAATTGCCGGCCTGGCAAAAAGCCAGTTTTACATGGTCAACACCGAAACAAAGATTAACTATATCAACCCGGATCCAAAAACTCTTACCAAAGAAACAACCGATCCAATCCTTTTGAAGCAGATTGAGCTTACAAAAAATGGAAGTAAAGAGGGTTCTTTTGAATACAATGATAAAACCGTTACCTACAAGCAGATGAAAAATTATCCATGGGCGTTAGTTCTTGTAAGCGAAAAAAATGAAGTACTTTCCGCCGCCAGGGCAACCAATAAAAAATTGCTGTTTAGCTGTATCATGGCAGAAATTTTAATCTGCATCTTATGTTTACTCGCCGTTATTATCACGACGAAACCTTTGAAAAAAACAGCAACGGCAATTCAGAAACTCGGTACACTGGATCTGACGCCTTCAAAAGAACTGCAGAACTATATCAACGGAAAAAGTGAAGTCGGTATTTTGGCTACAGAAATTGATCATATGCGTAATGTATTACTTGACATTATCCATACGCTGCATTCTTGTTCCGACTCCATCCACACTTCCTCTGACAACATGACAAGCCGTGCTTCCGAATTGGTAGAATCGGTTGTCACAAATGCCTCGACAACCGAACAGCTTGCTGCAAGCATGTCTACTACAACTAATGTTTTGACTGCATTAAACGAAAAAGTAAAAACCATCGATCAACTTATCTCAAATGTAGAAAGTGTTATTGAAAAAGGTAATCTTAAAAGCAGCGAACTACTAGATAGTGCAGAGGTAATCGAGAACAAATCTCAATCTTCCTATGAAGATTCCGAAAAGAATATCGCACTCAACCGCAAACAGATTGAAGAAGCCGTCAATAAACTTCAAGAGTTATCACAAATCAATACTCTTGTTGCAGATATTCTGGAATTGTCCAGCCAGACAAACCTCTTATCCTTAAATGCTTCCATTGAAGCAGCGAGGGCAGGTGAAGCCGGTCGTGGATTTGCCGTTGTTGCAAGTGAAATTGGTAATCTGGCAAACAATTCTTCTACAACTGCCGAAACGATTAAAACCATCTGTACAAATGCAAGTGGAAATATTAAAGATGTTTCTAACTGCTTCAATCAGGTTGTTAATTATCTGGAAAGCAACGTTACGCCTAAGTTTGCTGAATTTAGCACAATTGCACGAGGCAATAACACAATGTCCGTAGAACTTCAGCAAATCATCTCTGACATCAAAACAATTGTGGATGAGTTTGTAGATTTTGTCAAAATGGTTACTACTCAAATGTCGCAGATTGGTGAGGCTGCTACTCAAAACGAAGACGGCATTGACAACATTGTTGATCAGAACACCAAAACAAGTCTTATTGCTGAACATATTTCAAAAGCCATTGAACAAAACAACAAAAGCGCTGAACAATTACGTGACATCATCGAGAAATTCCATTATTAATTTATACCACTTCTAAAAGAGCCTTGGAAATGAATCTTATTCCCAAGGCTCTCATTAGTTTAAAAAGATAAGGTTTTAATCTGGATTTCTATTTCATCGCATTGATCGTTGCATCAAGTTCTGTGATCTGGATTTCAAATCCGGCATTTTTAAATTTATCAATTGTAAAAAGGGCTGCTACCAGAGCTTGTCCACCAATTAAAATGAGTGCTGCGATAAAGTTCTGCGCTTTTTTCTCGCAAAACATAGTATCTCTTCTCCTTCTTCGTATTTATTCGACAATATCATACCGTATTTATCCTGATTTGTAAATTGTCATGCACTTCATTTTATGATATAATGAGCACATAAGAAAAACAAGCGACTGAAAAGCAGGCATTTATTTTCTGGTGCCATTATTGATTGAACAGCCGGTATAACCGACAAGAAAGCACGAAGTGCGAGTTCAGGATATATAATAAAAAGGGATTATCATACCCACGGAGGAACTATGTATTACACATTACTTATTTTACAATGTCTGGGAATTGTGTTTATGTTTTACGAATTGATTCACATCAGCAGACAGCACCCATCCAAATTTCAAACGCTTTTACTGCTTCTTGTAGGGTCTATCCTGATAAACAATTTCGGCTATACATTAGAAATTGCCGCATCGACCAAAGAAACTGCTCTCATGGGGGTTCGCATGAGCTATCTGGCAAAACCGTACATCCTCTATCTGATGTATATTTTTGTCATGGAATACTGCGGTTTTTCGGTTCCCAGATGGGCAAAGCGGATTCTATTTTCCCTCGCTTCTTTTATCTCCGTTTTAGTTATGACATGCGATTATAATACGTTATTTTACAGTCATATTTCTTATACAACTTCCGGTTTGTTTCCGCACCTGATCCTGTCGCACGGACTGATCTATAAACTGTATACTGCCTTTTTTGCCTTTTATATTATCCATATGTTTTTTGCGTGTATACGCTTTTCCGCGCTGCACAACTCCCGTCTTATCCACAGACAGGTGCTGCTTCTGATCCTCATGCTGGTATCCTGTATCCTAGGGCTTCTGGCATTCCTTTTCAACCTTACCGGCGGCTACGATTCGACGGTACCTGCTTATATTATCTGTACGATCCTTTTGGAACAACTAATCAAGCGGTACAAACTTTTTGATTCGATAAAACTGGCAAAAGAAGAAGCCGTCGAGCATATGAAAGACGGACTGATCGTCCTGGATTACGACAATCAGATCACCTATACAAACGACCGCGCACAGCACCTTTTGATGTTTGCCGCCAAGACGCACCCGGATCCTCTCGACTTTATCCGGGAGCAGATCAAAGCCGGCGAACTTATCTTTGTCACAACCCGTGACGCCAGCACCCATCATGAAGTTTACGAAAAATGTGTGTACGAAGGCTCTCTGCGGGAAATTTACCACGATGACATAAAACACGGTTCCATGATCATTTTAACGGAAATCACGGACCGGTATTATTATACGGAGCGTCTCCAGACAGACGTTGCAAGAAAAACAAAGAAAGTCATTGCCATGCAGCGAAGTTTGATCGGAAGTTTTGCTACCATCATTGAAGCACGCGACGGTGTCACCGGATTACACATTAAAAACACCGGCAACTTTGTCAATGTCCTTACCCAGGCGATGCTGAAAGATGCGCGTTTTTCTTCGCAGATGACAAATGAATACGCAGAAATGGTAACCGACGCCGCCCACCTGCATGACATCGGAAAGATCTCCATCCCGGATTCTATTTTACAGAAAAAGGGAAAACTTACGGATGAAGAATTTGCGATCATGAAAATGCATCCGGTAGAGGGCGCCCGCATTTTAGACGAAACCCTGAAGGGCGTCGAGAGCGATGAATATTTTCAGATCGCCCATGACATGGCACTGTATCATCATGAAAAATATGACGGGACCGGCTATCCGGACGGTCTGTCCGGCGACTCCATCCCCCTTTCCGCCCGGATCATGGCGGTCGCAGACGTGTACGATGCCCTTCGGTCAACTCGTCATTACAAGGAAGGCTTTTCAAAGGAAAAATCCATTGCAATACTCAAAGAAAGCCGCGGTACACATTTTGATCCGGTTATCACGGATATTTTTCTCGCACACATCGAGGAGATTGAAAATGTGTTTGAAATTCACAAATAAATCATTTGTTATACCACATTAAGTATGGTATAATGAAATATAATTATATGTAATATACAACAGAAAAGGAATAGTGGTGAACTATGGAGAAAATCAATCACGAAGAATTTATTACCGAGATGATACGCTTCGCCTCTTCCGCAGAGTCTCCAAGCCGCATCATCAATCAGATTTTACAATATATATGCGATAATCTGCATTCGGATCGTGCTTATATTTTTGAGGACAATTTGGATGGCACCTATTCAAACACGTATGAGTATTGCCAGGAAGGGGTTCCCGCAGAAATTGACAATCTGCAGAATGTCCCTTACGAAGGTATGCTCGATACCTGGTTTGTCGAATATGAAAAATCTCATAATATTATGATCTATGACATGGAAGAATACCGCAATACCAGCGATGCTTTGTATCATCTGCTGAAGCCGCAGGGCATCCGGACACTTGTTACCGGCCCAATCGAGATCAACGGAAGGTATATCGGTTTTTACGGCGTGGACAATCCCCCTGCCAAGTATATGGATAATATTTCCATGTTAATCAATATGATGGAGTTTGTCATCTCCATGATGATCCGTCTGCGCGATTATTCCAATGAGCTGGAAAAAAGTGCCATCCACGATCCGCTTACCGGCTGCAAAAACCGCACTGCCTTGTCCTGGGCGTATGACAATCATTTTGATGCCTCGCAGTCCATCGGCATCGTCATGTGTGACCTCAATGGTTTGAAACGGATGAATGACACCAAAGGACATCTCGCAGGGGATCAGTACATCTGCGACGCCGCACAGATACTCTGTGAATGTTTTGGCAGCGAAAATGTCTACCGCATCGGCGGGGATGAGTTTGCTGTGGTTTTGACAAAAATTTCCAAGGAAGATATGTCCCACCGCTGTACACGCCTTCGTGACCTCACGGCCAACGGTTCTGTCAGCCTTTCTTTCGGTGTGGAATTTTGTGAACACCACAATGCCTCTTTTGAAACACTGCTTAAATACGCTGACACCAAAATGTACGAGGACAAAAAACGTTACTACGATACATTGCAATAAAGCAGGAAATCGCACTCTTACGCCAAAACTATGTTTCCACAACCAAATACGTTTGTGTCGCCGGCATTATGAAACTCGGAGAATCCGCGGAAGAAACCGTTGTCCGCGAAATGGATTCGTTTTGAAGATGCTTTATCGCTTCTGCGCGAGGGAAGTATTGCGTGGCAGCTGGTCAAATCGGTCATTGAAGAATAACCGCAGCCTACGGACAGCGTCCTTTTTACGACGCATTATTGATATCTAACAGCTGCTGCAGCGTCTCAAAACCAAGCTGGTTGTAGATTGGTGCATAACAGCTGCCTTTGCCGGGAGACTTATATCCCATATAATAAAGTCTGTCTTTCGCAAATGTCTGCACCACCGTCGATGTGCCAAAGTCATTTTGGATCAGATTGACCGGTGCCTGCGTTCCGCGGAAATTCATACACAGATTACAGTTTGCAAATGTATTCGTCTCAACTGTCACATTTTTCCAATTAAGCATAAATATCCCGGTGTCTTTCATATTGGTAAACGTATTATTACGGATACAGATATTTTCATGATAACAATTGACAGCCCATTTCCCACCCGCTTTTTTCTGCGAATATTTGTGGCTTCCAATCCCCCTCTGAAGATTTGAAAAGATACAGTTTTCAATCGTCACATCCACATCGGGCGTCTTATCCAGACTGCTCCACCTTAAATTCACCCCGCCTGTATTCGGATCCGGCACATCGATGTTGATCGCCTCTTTCGTATACGGCGATTTCGCAGCCACGCCTGAAAATGTGCAGTTTCTGACTGTCAAATTTTTAGAAGCATCCACTTCCAAAAAATGTCCCGTATTCATATGCAGAAACCGGATTCCCTGAATTTCCACATTTTTACAGTGTGCCGTAACAATTACTTTGGAATTCATCACGTATTTCAGATCGATCGTCGCATTTCCCTCTCCGATAAATTTAACATCGTGGGAACCGCTGTACCCTTTTCCCTTTCGTTTTTTCTGGCTCAACCGGTACGGCACCACCTGAAAAATGCCTTCCGCCGGTTGAAACCTCGCCTTACCGACATTTGTCGTCTTCACGATCCGGACTCCGTCTTTCAAGCGGATCGTCACATTGGACGGCACATATAAAATGTTCGTTATGGAGTAGGTTCCCTTTTTCAGCGTCAGCGTTCCTCCCCCATTTTTTTCCAGTTGATCCATATAATAACGCAGCATAAAATAATGTTTTGTCTGCTTATTTAAGTCCTGACTTTTTGCGTACCGCCCCAATACCTTCGCATCCGGCGAAACCGTATAATTCTTTTTTGCTGCTGCCGTATCTTTTTGTGATAACAGGCACAAACACGCGCACACTGCAAATACGATTGCTGTTAATTTTCTATTTATCACGAAGAACCTCCTTGTATGATGAGCAATAAAATTTGCTGCACTGCTCTTACTTTTTTCTCTGTTGTTCCAACGCCAGACCGATAAGTCTGTCTGCCTCATCCGCCATAAATAGCGGAATATTTAATACATCATCATCCAGTTTCAAATTATTCAACGAAAATCGGACACGCAGTTTTACTTTATCCGAAAACAGCTCTTTGAATTTTTTGAGACTCCTGCCGGATGTATTGGCTTCTGATTTTACTTCGATCGGAAAAATATCATTCTCTCTTTGAATCAGGAAATCCACTTCATAAGGAGGATTATTCTGCGTCCAATAACGTGGCGTTACTTCAAACTGCGTAATCAATGTCTGCAGCACAAAATTTTCTGTCAGTGCACCTTTAAACTCTGTAAACAAACGGTTTCCTTCGCCAAACGCCGTAGGTGCCAGCTGAGCCAGCCGGCGAAGCAGTCCCACATCGACCAAATAAATTTTGAAAGCGGAAAGATCATCACATGCAGCCAGCGGCAAATTCGGAGCTGCACTGCGGTAAACTTTATGAACCAGTCTTGCATCCACTAACCACTGCAGAGCATCTTCATATTCGCGTGCCCGCGCCCCCTTTTTTACAACTTTATAAATAAACTTTTTATTTTCTTTTGCCAGCTGTGATGGAACCGATTTCCAAACCAAAGATATCTTAGGAAACGCATTGACATTCGGGTGTTTGGCAAAATCACGCTCATATGCTCCAATAATGGCTGACAGTACTTCCTGCATAGCCGAAACATCCCGTGCTTCTGTCCACATCAACACAGATTCCGGCATTCCTCCCGTCACATAGTACATTTTCAATTTTTCGTACAAGGGATTAAAAAAGGCATCCGGAATCGGCTCAATCGCATTTACGCTTTTCATATACGCAAAAAGATTTTCGTCCCCATTGGCAATCAAAAATTCAGAAAAAGTCATAGGATTAATTTGCATAAAATTTACTTTTCCAACAGGAAAAGAAGATGGTTTTGCCAATGCAATTCCAAGCAAAGACCCGGCACAGGCAATATGGTACTGTGGCGCATTTTCACAAAAATATTTCATGGAATTTATAACTTTGGGGCAGTCCTGTACTTCATCAAAAATGATAAGAGTACGCTCCGGTATGATTTTCTGCCCGCTGGCAAGCATCAAATTTTGCAAAATGCGTTCCACATCTTTTGTCGTTTCAAAAAATTGTTTGTATTCCTCATTTTCATCAAAATTGAAATACGCCGTATTATCATAATAACGCCTTCCAAACTCCTTCAAAATCCAAGTCTTTCCAACCTGCCGTACTCCTTTTAAAATCAAAGGTTTCCGATAGGGAGAGTTTTTCCAGTCCAATAATTTTTCTAAGATAAATCGTTCCATCAAACCACCTCATCACATTATTATTGGTGTTTATGTGTATTTTAATCACATTTTTATTATATATTGTGTTTTTAAAAAAAGCAACATAAAAAATATGTCACTTTTTCTTTTTTAAGAAAACTTCAAGTACCGCCCCTATTATCCGCCTTCTCCCGCGGTTTATTTTTTTACCCGCACCAGCAGGAAATCCGGCTTATGAAACAGATCCTTATAAGCGGGATACTTTTCAAGCAGCTCTTCCGTCGGCAATGGCTCGATCATTTTTTCAATCGTAAAACCCGCTTCAATCAAAGTATTGATAATTGTTGAAAATGTTCGATGATATTTTTTTACATGATCCACAAACCATACCGATTCTCTCTCACCTTCCACACCGTAATTGGCAAGATTCAAATACAGTTTTTGTCCATTTTCATCTCTTGTCCACCGATTGTCTCCGGTATGACATGTACACAACGGATTTTCCTGTGAGAAAATAAAATTGCCGCCCGGCTTCAGCATATCATATATATTTTTAACCACCCCCGAAAAGTCCTCCACATAATGAAACGCCAGAGAACTTACTACAATATCAAACGTCTCATTTAAACCTGCCATTTCTTCCATCGGAATATTTCGATATGTTATGCGCGCATCGCTGTTTTCCTTCCTTGCAACCTCCAACATCTTTTCGGATATGTCAATTCCCACTACTTTCTCCGCCCCCTGCCGAATACACCGCATACAATGTTCGCCAAAACCGCATCCCAGATCAAGCACCCTTTTCCCTGTCAGATCCGGCATCATGGAAAACAAAGCGGGGATCTCAAACAAATTATTGGCATTCACCTCGTTATCCCGGATCTTCTTATACCCTTCAAAAAATATCTCATTGTCGTATATGTTTTGTTTTGCCATTTTGCACCTCCAAGACTTTTCATTTCCAATTCCTGTAAAATCAGAGTAGTATTTTAAATTATACAATCTTGTGGTGGGAAAAGCAAGCAAAAAATTTGTCTCAGACCCGGTTCTGGCAAGCTTGGGATTTCGTATGACTTGGTATGGTAATTACAATATTTTCTACATTTACGATGAATTTGAAGAGATTGTACATATTATCCGTGTTTTGTATGATAAACAGGACTGGAGAACCATTTTGAAATGACAAATTAAGGTGTACCCATTGCGGTACACCTTTTTCTTTGGCTCCGTTCGAAGTCCATAATGCGGAACGTGGGACTTGAACCCACACGCCTCTCGGCACAAGAACCTAAATCTTGCATGTCTGCCAATTCCATCAGTTCCGCAAACAAACACAATTATAGCAAACCCACCGCCATCGTGTCAATGCTTTTTATTCAATCTCCAAAAATCGTTTGATCTTCTTCATCTTTTCTTTTGTCATGCGGTAACCGTGCCAGTAGGAAGCTTCCAATTTCTGGATATTTCCCTCAAAGCTGTTGAGAAGATGATTCGGGCGGATGATCATAATCTTTCCTTCCCGTTCCCACTGCTCACATTTTTTAATCAGTTCGTTGTAACGATCCGGGCGGCTGAGAATCAGATCTCGCACTTTCGGATATTTGCGGGCAAGAAGTTTTGCGCCCATTTTGTCATACTTTCCAAACTTTTTGACGTAACCTTTTGGCTGAGTCAGCACCACAAGCAATTTATCACAGCCATCTTCCATCGCCTTTTCAACCGGGATAATGCTTGACAAGCCGCCATCATAATATTTCGTGCCGTTCACATCAATCGCCGGGAAAAAGAGCGGCAGCGCACAAGTTGCACGCAGCATACTGTACTTTTCATCCATATCCATCGCATTCAAAAACTCGGCTTCTCCCGTCTTCGCATTGGTTACGCCGACTTTGCAGATTCCGTCATAAGAAAAAAATGTTTCCTTATCAAAAGGCACCAATTTATCCGGGATTTCGCCAAAGACAAAATCCAGTCCAAACAGGCTCTTCTGCCTGCGGTAATTTCCCGGGCCCATATAACGCTTGTCATTGCGGTATTTTGTAATAATATCCAGATTTCTTCCCTTCTGCTTCGATATATAAGATACTCCGTCTGCAATGCCGGCAGAAACACCAATGCAGTACGGCATCATAATATCTTCTGTCAACAGTGCATCCATCACACCGGAACTAAATACCGGGCGGAATGTTCCGCCTTCCAAAACCAATCCCTTCATAAGCCAGGCCTCCATTTCCATCTCTATTTCATCGTTTCAACCAAATCTTTACCATATAATTCCAGACTTTCCCATCCCCACATTCGTATTTTAATACTTTGAGAGTACCACACTTTGCCTCGCATGTCAATACGAATATTACAGCATGTAGTTTTTAAAACCACATCTTTGTTTTGCTGACAAATAAATGCCTTAAAACAAACAGATACCTGCCTTAAATCCTCTGAAATGCAAACCATCAAACTCAACAGTTGAAAAACAAAACAGACCACATTTTCTCTACGTTCAGAGCAAATGCAGCCTGCTTTTCCTGTTGTATTTCTTCTATATTAATTCGTGTCAATAATTTGTATGGTTTCGCACGCATTCTCTTTCCGAATGCTTCCTGAATTTTTCCGCTTAGCAGTAAGAATTGAAAAACATTCCGGTGTAAATGGACTGTGCGTAAGCATATCCCACATCATTGCGGTGCAGATGAGCATAACTGTAAACCTTTTTCTCTACATATTCCATCGGATTCATGCTCATATAATCGCACTTCTCTTTCAGTTTTTGTAGAAAATCCTTTGGCACCGAATCCATTCCTTGTACCTTACGTGAAAGAAATCCCGATTCATCCACGGCAATTCCGTTCATCGTCAGTTCATCCGAACATTCCTCGACCAATTTGCGGAGTTCACATCCCGGACGAGACGGTTTGTTTTTCAGTTCACCGTACTCATCACTGCGGCTCAACAATTTGTTATAAAGCTGCAATGTCGTCTCCAGTGCTTCTCCCTGTTGATCCGGATCCAATGCCAGCGAAGCCGCTTCTCCTAATTCCATCGACATCGACTTTACATCCAGTGCATAATCACTTGTGTCTTTCGACATTGAGATCATCGCCAGAGGATTGGCATTGTTCAGCGCAACGATACTTTTGTATTTATTTTTCAATTCGCGGCGGTTGTGTACATTAGTCTTAGGATTCACTTTTGGAATAAAGCCGCCGGCATAGTAATTATAAGCCTCTACCATAGGATCATCCCTTCCTCTTTCCTTGCAATCCCAGTACTTCAATTTTAGTATACACTAATTTTTTCCATTTCGCAACGATATTATACAAAAAATTTATATAAATTACCTTCCTTTTTTGTTGATTTTTTGTCCATTATGCTTTAAAATAGAATTACTAACTTTGATATTTTTTTATCATAATAAATGAAAGGATGGTATTAGAAAAATGAGTAACATGCCAAAAATGAAAATTGGAATCGTTGCAGTAAGCCGTGACTGCTTCCCAGAGTCACTTTCTGTAAACAGAAGAAAAGCCCTTGTAGAGGCTTATGCTAAAAAATATGATGCAGCAGACATCTATGAATGTCCAATCTGTATCGTTGAGAGCGAGATTCACATGGTTCAGGCTTTGGAAGATATCAAAAAAGCCGGATGTAACGCACTTTGCGTATATCTTGGAAACTTCGGACCTGAAATTTCCGAGACACTTCTTGCGAAACATTTCGAAGGACCTAAGATGTTCGTTGCCGCAGCAGAGGAATCCGGAAACAGCTTGATGGATGGTCGTGGAGATGCTTACTGCGGTATGCTTAACGCAAGTTACAACTTGAAGCTCCGCAATGTAAAAGCTTATATCCCTGAGTATCCGGTTGGAACTGCTGAGGATTGTGCAGACATGATCCATGAGTTCGTACCGATCGCTCGTGCCGTATATGCATTGAACAACCTGAAGATCATCAGCTTTGGACCACGTCCATTGAACTTCCTTGCTTGTAATGCACCAATCAAACCACTTTACAACCTTGGTGTAGAAATCGAAGAGAACTCCGAGCTTGACTTGTTCGAAGCATTCAACAAACATGAAGGCGACGCTCGTATTCCTGACGTTGTAAAAGAGATGGAAGCAGAGCTTGGCGCTGGTAATAAAAAACCTGAAATCCTTGCAAAACTTGCTCAGTATGAGTTGACACTTCTTGACTGGGTTGAAGATCACAAAGGATATCGTGAATTTGTAGCAATCGCCGGTAAATGCTGGCCTGCATTCCAGACACAGTTTGGTTTCGTACCTTGCTACGTAAACAGCCGTTTGACAGCAAAAGGAATTCCGGTATCTTGTGAAGTAGATATCTACGGTGCACTTTCTGAGTTCATCGGAACAGTTGTAAGTGAAGATACCGTAACTCTTCTCGATATCAACAACTCCGTACCTCAGGATCTGTACGACGAGGATATCAAAGGAAAATTTGCAAACTACACATTGAAAGATACATTCATGGGATTCCACTGTGGAAATACAGCTGCAAGCAAGCTTTCTTTCTGCGAGATGAAATACCAGAAGATCATGGCTCGTTCTCTTCCAATCGAAGTTACAAACGGAACTCTCGAGGGAGATATCGTTCCTGGAGATATCACATTCTTCCGTCTTCAGAGTACAGCAGATGCTAACCTTCGTGCTTATATTGCACACGGTGAAGTTCTTCCTGTTGCTACACGTAGTTTCGGTGCAATCGGTATCTTCGCTATTCCTGAGATGGGACGCTTCTATCGTCACGTATTGATTGAGAAGAACTTCCCTCATCATGGTGCTGTTGCATTTGGACACTTCGGAAAAGCATTGTACGAAGTATTCAAATACATCGGTGTTGACGTAGATGATATCGGATACAATCAGCCAGCAGGCGTTCGTTATCCTACAGAAAACCCATTTGCATAATTCATAATTGATATAATGTTATCAACAACTAGCGACCCGGCCACGAGTCGCTAGTACTGTTATTATCCGTGCCGCAAACTGCTCTGGCAGCAATGCGTTTCGGAGCAATATCTATCAAAAAATACAAAGTAAAGGAGACTATTTCATGTATTACATAGGCGTAGACCTTGGTACCTCTGCCGTAAAACTTCTTCTCATGGAAGCAGATGGTTCCATCAAAAATATTGTTTCAAAAGAATATCCACTTTCCTTCCCTAATCCGGGCTGGTCTGAGCAGAAACCGGAAGACTGGTGGAATGCCGTAGTTACCGGAATCAAAGAACTGACCGATGGATTTGAAAAAGACAAAGTAGCCGGCATCAGCTTCGGTGGACAGATGCACGGACTTGTTATCCTGGACAGCGATGACAATGTAATCCGTCCGGCAATCCTTTGGAACGATGGACGTACCACAAAAGAAACCAATTACTTAAATGATGTGATCGGAAAAGATAAACTGTCACAGTATACCGCAAATATCGCATTTGCCGGCTTTACTGCTCCAAAGATCCTCTGGGTAAAAGAAAACGAACCGGAAAACTTCAAAAAGATCGCTAAGATCATGCTTCCAAAAGACTATATCGCATATAAGATGACAGGAGTTCACAGCTGTGATTACTCTGACGCTTCCGGTATGCTTTTGATGGACGTTAAAAACAAATGCTGGTCCAAAGAAATGATGGAAATCTGCGATGTCAAAGAAGAACAGCTTCCAAAACTTTATGAAAGTTTTGAAGTAACAGGAAATCTGACCGAAGCTGCTGCCGCAGAACTTGGACTTACCACAAATTGTAAAATTGCTGCCGGTGCAGGCGACAATGCTGCTGCCGCTGTCGGAACAGGTACAGTAGGCGACGGAGGATGTAATATCTCCCTCGGAACTTCCGGAACGATCTTCATTTCCAGCAAAGAATTTGGTGTCGATAAATTCAACGCCCTTCATTCTTTTGCACATGCTGACGGAAATTACCATCTGATGGGATGTATGCTCAGTGCCGCTTCCTGTAACAAATGGTGGATGGACGAGATCATCGGAACCAAGGATTATCCTGCGGAGCAGAAACCGATCACCGATGACAAACTCGGCGAAAACAATGTATACTATCTTCCATATCTGATGGGTGAACGTTCTCCTCACAACAATCCGGATGCACGTGCTCTCTTCATCGGTATGTCCATGGATACAACCAGAGCCGATATGACACAGGCTGTTCTCGAAGGTGTTGCTTTTGCCATCCGTGATTCTTTCGAAGTAGCAAGAGATCTCGGAATCAATATCACAGAGACTAAGATCTGTGGTGGTGGAGCAAAGAGTCCTCTTTGGAGAAAGATTGTAGCCAACGTTCTGAACATCAAAGTAAATATCATCGAAAGCGAAGAAGGACCTGGTCTCGGCGGTGCAATGCTCGCTGCTGTTGCTTGTGGTGAATACGCTTCTGTAGAAGAAGCTGCTGCAAAGATCGTAAAAGTGATCGACTCGGTAGAACCAGACGCTGCTTTGGCTGAAAAATACGATAAGAAATATGCAAAATTCAAACAGATCTACCCAACCGTGAAAGATCTGTATGATACATTAAAAGCGTAACTAATACATTAGTAAGAAAATCACTCCCTTTTCCCGGTCGGATGGGGAGTGGTTCTCTTACTCAATACATATCAGGGAGGTATGTTTATGAAAAAATTAAAAAAAGCTGCGGTACTTACATTGATCGCATCATTGGTGTTTGGTGTGACAGCACAAGGGAATAAAGCCACGATTACAGCAAAAAAATTGCCGGCAAATGTGCGCACAATAAAATTTAAAGGAACCGGAAAACGTCTGAAACTGCAAAAGGGAAAAAAATATCAGTTAAAACCTGTTGTTTCCGTTACTCCGAACAAAAAGAAATATAGAACGGTAAAATTTACTTCCTCAAATAAAAAAGTAGTATCCGTTTCCAAAAAGGGACTTTTGAAGGGATTAAAAAAAGGAACTGCTACCATCCGTGCAGTCTCCAAAATAAATCCAAAGAAAAAAGCAAGTATCCGCGTCACGGTAACACAGGATGTTCTGGTCAGCAAAATTGTACTTGACCGCACAAAATTGACCGTCAGCGAAACCGAAGAAGACGATATTGTACTTGCGGTTAAACAAATATTGCCAAAAAATGCCAAAAACAAAGATCTGACCTGGGAAAGCGATGACGAAGATGTCGTAGATGTCGATGACGACGGTGAACTTTCCATCGGTGATCCGGGAACAGCAACCATCTATGTAACCGCCGATGATGAGGGTGGTGCTTATGCTACCTGTGAGGTGACTGTCACAGAAGATACTTCTTTGTCTGACGACGATGACGATGATGATGACGACGATGATGACGATGACGAAGAAGATAGCGAATAATAAGTTTAGAAGCAAAATAAGTTAAAAGCAAAAGGGGAATTTTAAAATGTCAAATAAATACAAACGAAAACTCCAAAAGAAAGAAACCACGCTTTGGCAGGATATTTTCCTGCTGCTGCCGGTAATATTTGCATTGTGCATTGTGCCGTTGATCGTACTTACACACGATTTTACGATTGATTTTTCACAATTTGACTGGTTTAATAACACTGCTTTGACCGATCAGATTGATTCCTTTGGATACTCCAAAAGTGTGGCACTGGTTATCGCAGGAGTCGCTTCTGTTGTCTTCTTTTGCTATTATTTTTGGAAGAAAACAAGCACAAGAGAACTGGAAACCAAAACCTTTCTTTCCACAATAAGCAAGCCGGTGGCGATCCTTTTAGGGATTCATCTTATCATGGTGATCCTTTCTTCGATCACAAGCAAATATTCGGAACTGGCTTTTAAAGGCGGCGGATACAACCAATGGCAGACCCTATGGGTGCTTTTGGCCTATGGATTCCTGTTCTTTTATGCCTACATCTGGGTTACTACTGAGCGGAAAGTAAACATCCTGATCTACGGATTGATGATCCATGCCGCCTGCATGTCTTTCCTCGGTTTTATGCAGGCGATTGGGAAAAATCCCCTTTTGTGGGGCTGGGTACAGAAAGCCGTTACCAAATACAGTCAAGCTGCCGGGATTTCATTTAAAGAAGGATATTCCAGTGTTGTCATGACATTTTCAAACCCAAACTATGCCGGAACATATGTTGCTTTGATCCTGCCTGTTGTTATCGCTTTCATTTTTCTGAAAGTTTCTGACAAAAAATGGGTTTCACTATGCTGCAAAGCTGCCGGAGTTCTGATCACCGCCGGTTTTGTAAAAACATTGATCGGCTCGGGTTCTACTGCCGCCGGACTGACACTGGCTGTCCTTGTCGTAGTAACTTTGATCTTCCTCTTTATCAGCTATTTCAACCCTAAAAATAAGGCTTGGTGGATTGCTTTAGCAGCCATTGTTGTAATCGGCATCGGAAGCATCTTTGGCATTCTTCAGACCAATTATGCTAAGAGCGCGCTCGACAAGATCAAAAATGGCTCTGTAGATACACGTAACCTCATTTCGATTGTAAATGAGACACCAACGCGACTGAAAGTAAATTTTCGAAACGGCGAATATTTTGATCTGGATGTTTCTCTCGAGAATGGTACAACCCCTGCATTCAAGGTAACCGATTCTAAGGGGGCAGACATTCCACTGACGCATAACGCAAGTGCCTATATTCCAAACGATGCAAGATACAATATGATTTCTCTTGCACCGGCAAGTTATTCGTTACCGTCAAATTATTCACCAACTAACAGTATCAGTCCGGCATTCGTTTTGAGTGACACACCGAATCAGATTACCTTTACGTTTGTGTATTACGGCAATGAATGGAAATATTACACTCCTTATGGTAAACTGATCACTCTTAAAGAAGTCGCACACTTTGGCTTCAAAAATTCAGAAAACATAGCAAACCGACGTGGTTATATCTGGTCAAGAACCATTCCTTTGATGAAAACATACTGGTTTACAGGAGTGGGGCCAAATGCCTTTATCATCGCTTTCCCAAATACCGATTTTGTCGGTTCCAAACGTGTGGGCGGCGGTACTGTTCTTGTCGACAAACCACATAATACGTTTTTACAGACCTATGTGCAGACCGGAGGCATCTCCGCGATCACTTATGCCATACTTGAAATCCTTTACATTATCCAGTGTATCCGGCTCTTCTGGCGCAGAAAATTGTCTGGTAACTTAGACCGCATTGGTTTTGGTCTGTTTATGTCTTCTCTCGCCTTTACTATCGTGGGACTTACGAACGATGCTGTGGTCGGCGTACAATCCTCCTATTGGATCTTACTGGGACTTGGATTTGCCGTAAACCGTATGCTGCGGGTAAAAGAAAATGAAACTGTATAAACATCAGGAGGCTGCTTTGCGAAATTACGATCCTTATAAAAAGACAATTTTATTTACGTTGTCTCTGATCAATATATTGCTCATGACATTTCTTTTTTCATGGTTCTGGTATCATTTTTTTGCCGGAACCATGTATACCTACCGCTTTTACCGACGCGGAAATTATGTGATCATCGGACTGTATGCCCTGTTCCTTATCTTTTTTGGACGGATGTACGGTGCAACAAAACTTGGTCAGTTGCGGCGGATTGAAGTCATTTTGTCACAATTTTTATCCATTTTTATCAGCAACTGGATTACATACATTATCATTTCCCTGCTGGCATTCCGCTTTATCAACATACTGCCGGTTTTGGTTATGACACTGGGAGATTTTGTCATTACTGTGCTCTGGTTCTTTGGTGCCAGTGCAGTATACGGACGTATTTTTAAATCCTGGAAGATCCTTCTGATCTATGGAGAACGTCCTGCCAGCGATCTGGTCTATAAAGTCGAAGAGCGGCGTGACAAATATGCGATTTCCGATGCCATTCATGTAAGCGCAGGAATGGATAAGCTTGCGGAAAAAGTCAAAGATTACGAAGCTGTTATCATTGGAGATATCAGTGCCAAAGAGCGAAATGATGTGCTGAAATTCTGCTATGCCAATGGCATACGTGCCTATGTCATTCCAAAAATTTCGGATATCATTTTGATGGGAAGTGACCGCATCCACATCTTTGACACACCATTTCTGCTTACGAAAGGATATTCTCTGAGTTTTGATCAGGCATTTGCCAAACGGTTTCTGGATCTTTTGATCGCAATACCGATGCTGATCATAGCCTCCCCTTTTATGCTCCTTACTGCCGCTGCGATTAAGCTGTATGACAAAGGGCCCGTCTTTTATAAACAGATTCGCTGTACCAAAAATGGGACTCATTTTGAGATCATTAAATTTCGAAGCATGATCGTCAATGCGGAAAAAGCGGGCGGTGCACAACTTGCCAAAGCGAACGACTCCCGCATCACTCCGGTGGGACGCTTTATCCGCTCTACCAGAATTGACGAACTGCGCAGCTTTTTAACATCATCAAAGGCGATATGTCCTTTGTCGGGCCACGTCCGGAGCGCCCGCAGATCATGGCTGAATATATGGAAAACATCCCGGAATTTGCTTTCCGACTTCGCGTAAAAGCAGGTCTTACCGGCTTTGCACAGATTTATGGAAAGTATAATACCGTACCCTATGACAAATTGAAACTGGATTTATTTTACATCGAAAATTATTCGTTGTGGCTGGATATCAAATTAATCCTAATGACAATAAAAACAATATTAAAAAAAGATTCTACGGAAGGGATTTCGTCAGAACAGACCACAGCAGTTAAAGAAGAACGCACGGATAATGTCATGGATGTAGTAGATGAGATCAAACGACGCAACTGAGCAGAATAAGAGGGCTGCCGCTTTAACCTGAGAAACCGGTTAAGGCGCAGCCCTTTTTTGGTGTCATCTTAAAAATACAAGTGGATTTACCGTCTCGTCCTTTTGTTTTACCTGATAATACAGATTCGCACCCTCCACCGAATAATACTTTGCCGGCTTGGCAATCTTACCGATGACCTGACCTTCCGAAACGGAATCTCCTTCCGATACCGTGACATCTTTTAACTGTCCATAGACCACTTTGAAACCATCTCCGATCGCTATCGTAACCGTATTTCCGGTTTCTTCGCTTTTACCTACCGATTTCACTACACCGGCTGCGCTTGCTTTCACGCTTTCCCCGATCTCACTTCCTATGATCATCGCCGGATTGGTCTTATACTGCGACAATGTTGGAAAAAACACGACTTTGTCCGCACTATATTCAATCAATACATCGCCTTCCACTGGCCATAAAAGCCCTGTTTCCTGATCAAAATGAAGTTTGTCTTCTGCACTGACTTTCTTCATTGTCTCTTTCTTCTTTGGTTTTTCCTCTTTCACTTCTGACTTCACGCGCTTTGAAGACGTTTCTTTGGTGGTCTTCTCTTCCGCCTTATTTTCCGGAGCTGCTGTCGCTGCAACCGGAGTCGGCACCACCAGTTCTGTTTCCTCAGCAATTGGCACACTTTCGGCTGTCTCCTCCGGCTTTGCAAACAAATTCATGCAAATTGCCCCGACGACAGCGATACACACGATTCCGCTCAAAAGTGATATATAAAAACCTTTTTCTTTCTTCATTTTCTTCACCTCGATTCTAGATTTGCATTGTTCATGCTATCTTTATTTTTTCCTGAATCTCAGTGAATATACATGTTTTTAAGGGAAATATTTTTTGATCCATTGATAAAAACGATTCATAACCAGACTGATTGCGATGGTAAGAATCGCACATACCAGCAAATACAGCACGGGATTTCTTTTTCCGATCGTATTTTTTAACAAAATCATAGGGATTCTCTGATATATGTAAAACACAAATAAATTTTGCCCAATGTACGTATAAACCCGGTTCGATGCCCGAAACTTCATCGTCAGAAATACTACCAGCATTGCAAACGAGGCACTGATGATCTCAAAGTACATCTTATGGTCTGCCCGCATTGCATAAAATACAAAAAAGACAATTCCGGTACCGGCGAGGCATACCGCATACCTTAAATACGTTCTTTTTTCGGAAATCCATACTTCCATACGATTTCGGCACAGTGAGAAAAACATCCCTGTACTATAACAAAATATTGTATCATACCACCAACCGCCTTTTCCCTCATGACGCATCCACAAAATATAAAGGCCGCTGAAAAAAACGACTCCAAGAACCGCCGCTGCCATAGGAATTTTTGAAAAAACTCTGCACTCCCGCAGCCGAAAGACTACATAAGTAGCAAGATACATATAAAATATGGCAAATACATACCAATTGCTATTTCCCAAACTTTCCCATGCCAAAAAACCTTTTATCGCATAGTGAAATGTCGGCACCTGTCCCGTCAAACAACTGAGGAAAAAGTAAATCAGTGCTGCAATCTCAAAATTTACCAAAAAAGGAAGACATCTCCGTTTGGGAAAAGAAACGATATATCCCTTTTTATAGCGAATAGACTCCATAACACCGAACCCGGAATAAAACAAAAACATCGCTACAATCAGCTGTCCCAGCGCACGATTCACCTCAATATACATAAAATCAAGCGGCCCATAGATGTCCTTTGTCATATATTGGATCAAATGTGTCATAAATACCGTCGTCAGGAAATAGCCATTGATCGATGCCGTCATTTCCCTGGAACAATATCCATCTTTTGGCGAAATCCTCTTACTGAATGCCCATTTTCCTTCTGTCCCGATACCGTAGGCGGAAAGGATAAGAAAAAGCAGACATGCCCCAAATACAACAATCATTTTTTCTCTCCTAATATCTTTTTGCGATAAAATGAAGATCCTTTGGCGAGTTCTTCCTGCACCTTTTCATCTCCATATTTTTCCAATATTGTCTCTTTGTCTGAAAACAAATTCGTGCCAAGTCCTATTCTTTCCCCTTTGATCTGTACCCCCATCGCTGCTAACGTCGTGGGATAGAGATCCATTGAATAGTAACGCCGTTGTTTTTCGCGCACCGGTGCCACCGCTGAATTTAGTATACAGGAATACACTCTTCTTGGCACACTGCCATCGTAGCTCTCACGGATATAATTATTGTCCATCGTACAATGGTCGCCACTGATGACAACCGTCGTATCCTTATAAAACTCCTGTGTTTTGAGCCAGTCCACAAACTCTTTTACACGCTTTGACGAGCAGGACAAAACATTGTCATATTGATTTTCAAATGCCTGCTGACAGTCTTCGCACCGATATCCTCCGATGTGATGGGTATCCACCGTCAACATCGTAAAATTGAATGGTTTCTCACCGTTTGCCAGTTTTAAAATTTCTTCTTTCGCATAATCAAATAATTTTTTATCTTCAAAGCCCCACCATTCATAATAATCTTTCGGAAATTTTCCTTCTGCTTTTGCATACGGATAATCATAAACCTTATAATCCCCATGCTGCTCAAAATACATCTTGCGTCCGCCAAACGTCAGATCTGACCCCACCATGATCTCCTGCGCATATCCCTCTTTTTCCAGTACATCTCCGATTGCTCCTGCCCCCGGCATAAACGCATTCTTCGCATTTTTATAATTCTTCCCTGTCAATGAGATCATAAGAGGATACCCGCAGGTCTGGGATACCATTGCGCCCGTCGTCCAGGAAGCACCCCTCGACGTTGCCGCCCCGCCAAGTTTTTTATCACAGGAAAAATTTACTCCCTCTTTTGCCAGCGCTGTCAACTCCGGAATCCGATCCTGTTCCATCGCCCCTCCCTCTTCTTTGGAAGAAAAGGTACTCTCCATTGATTCGAGAAAAATATAGACCAGATTTCTCTTTTTCTCCGGAAAATGTAGCAATTCCGGTGTCACCTCCACAGCTTCTTTTTCTATAAAATCCGATTCGCTGTGCTGTGCCGCAAGACATCCAAAGGTATCAAAGGATGCCAGAATACTGTAAATCGCAGCAATCAGCAGTACAATTGCAGCCACAAGCAGAATGCTCCCCGCCATTCCGGAAAACATCATATAACTCACTACACTTATTCCAATCGCCAAACAGACACCGGATGCCATCGGAATTCCGTATGTTCGGAAATAATCCAAAATCATCTCATTGCTTGTCCCTTTCATCGGAACTTTCAGATGAAAGACAATCTCCTCCCATGACAATCCATTAAAGTTTTTTTTCAAAAAAAGATACACCGTGTACAGGATAACTGCCATGATAAGTATCAGCGCAGCCACTACCATTTTCAACATAATCTGTCATCTCACTTTTCTGTTTTTAAAAGGCTGCCGGAGATCTCCAGCAGCCAAACATTCCCATCTTACAACACTTACAATCTTTTTATTAATTCACGAATATAATCTTCTGTCTCTTCACATTCATCCGCAATCTGTGCAACAGATTTTCCTTTTGCAATTTTTTTGGAAATAAGCGACAAAAGTTTCGCTTCCTCACCTTCAGCTCTACCTTCAGCTCTACCTTCAGCAAGGCCAACTTCTCTGCCTTCGGCAAGACCAGCCTCTCTGCCTTCGGCAAGACCAGCCTCTCTGCCACGTTCTCTTGCCACTCTTGACTCAAGTTCGATTTTCTGCTCTATTGTCACGAAGTTTTCCCTCCATTCATCATTGCGCTTCACTTCTTCCACTTTTCTTTCAAGTCCCTGTGTAAACTCGTCGGTAGGTATCGAAGTCTCCAGATAGTCCAAAAGATTACATAGTTTTTCCGTTAATCCATCCCTTTTTCCATGTAAATTGACAAAAACTGTCTTTCTCCTTTCATCTAAGCAGATAGAAGGATCTTCATTGCATCTCATCTCAAATGTGTATACACTTTGATTTTTACAAAACAGATCAAAATCACATAGAAAAATTACAATGGATTGTTTCAAACTTTCATAGGTCTCTCCTGTTACAATCTGATGCCCGTCCATTTCACTGTGATAATAGCGGCTTCGGGGAATCAACTCTCTTGTATTTGTGAGTTGCATCTCTATGTCATACATATTTCCCTTATCATCTTCCGCATAAATATCCAATCTGGACCCTTTT
>ENA-OPFT01000217-OPFT01000217.1-human-gut-metagenome-genome-assembly--contig:-NODE-217-length-34916-cov-2.547862_pt1 | contig 34916 bp, 32 predicted proteins | sample MGYA00241714_ERZ501560 | MGnify/ENA primary metagenome ERZ501560 (study PRJEB25962, sample SAMEA2042392) | human gut metagenome | biome: human gut; feature: human-associated habitat; material: faeces...
CAGGCAATCTGGAATGAATTTTGGCTACGTTACTGAGAACGGAGTGAACAGTAACGTATACTAAGCCCTGTTTACATATATTGTAAATGGGGCTTTTCAAAAAGAACGAAATGTGCTATCATGTATTTATCTAATCTATACGTGATGAAATTCTTTCATCACATTTTCCATTTTTATTTTAAACGAATTGTGAATATCTGCTTGGCTCAGATAAACTGCGGAGCAGTTATTCGGTTATGAGCAAGTAGCGAATCTGATGATTTTATCTGTTTGACAATTGAACAGGAGGTGAACCAGTGAATTTATCTGGAACTGTATTAAAAGGGCGTTACTGTATTCTGGATCCTGTTGGAAAAGGCGGCGGAGGGAAAGTTTACCTTGCCAGAGACCTGGAACTGGGCGTTTTGTGGGCGGTAAAAGAAATACCGGTATCCGACAAAAGTGAAGCCCGTATGCTTTTGAAACTTTCGCATCCGTCTTTGCCAAAGATGATAGATTACATAGAAGATAACCGAAAATGTTACCTTGTTATGGAATATGTCAGGGGAAAATCTCTGGGTGAGTATTTAAGAGGCGGAAAACATTTTTCCATAAATGAAATCGTTAAATATGGAATGGAGATTTCAGATGTATTCTCCTATTTTCATGGTCGGAAACCACCGGTTTATTATGGAGATCTGAAGCCTGACAATCTGATGCTGGGTGAGAATGGAAGATTATATCTGATCGATCTGGGCGGTGCTGTAAACGGATATAAATATCACCATAAAGTATGTACAGGCACTGCCGGTTTTGCTGCGCCGGAACAATATGAGGGAAAGATAAATGCAGCAACAGATATTTATACATTTGGAAAAACATTATCTGCCTTATGTGGAAAAACAGATTGTCTGTTATTCATCCGGAACATGTCATTATTCTGGCTTATTTTCAGATGCTGCATGAAGAAACCGGAAATGCGTTATCAAAATATGAAGACTGTACAGAAAAAACTAAGCAGAATCTGGAAGAGACAAAATCAGAGTAAAATTAAAAACATGTTGGTTTTGGCAGGGAGCAGTATTGCTTTTGCAGTAATAACTGTTTTTCTTCTGTTTAGTTCTGATCTGGTATCCGGCTCCAAAACATTTGATTTTTATGAAGAGCTAACTGATATTACAGACCTTTATTATCAGGAAGAATTTCAAAACGGCAGTAAAGCGGACAGGGAAAAAATTTGTGAACAGGCAGATACCGGACTGCGGAAATTACAAAAACAATGCACTGAAAAAGAGGAGTCAAGAAAGATATTACAGCTTCTGGCAGTAAACAGTGAGTACCAGGAAAATTATGAAAATGCAGGATTCTACTATGAGCAAATGCTTCTTTATGATGAAACTTACAGAACCGGATACGGTGAATATGGAATGTTCCTGTTCCGTACCGGGAAAAAGGAAGCCGGTCAGGCACTATGGACAGAATATAAGTCGAAAGAAACAATGTTAGACGATACAGTCAGCAGAAATCTGAGATTGTGGGAAAAGGAGATGACTAAGAGTGAAGAAAAATCATAACAGACTCTGGATTGTGACATTTGTATGTTTATGTCTGTGTCTGACTTCGACTATCTCTGCCATGCAGATGGGAGGTTTTGATATTGATGTAGGAAATGGAGAAAACAGTAGCTGGCAATGGCATGAGGAACAGCAGTGGAATCAGAGCAGTTGGGAGAATACGTGGGAAAATAACCGGCAGACTGGAGACAACACATCAGAAACTCCTGTACAGAACGATCAGGCCCAGGACAATGGATATCAGTATGATTCTGATATAGAAAACGGAACACAGGATAATATACAGCAATGGGATGGTGTACAGCAGAATAACACTGACTGGAATAACAGCAGTCGATGGAACAATAATTCTCAGTGGGATAATAATTCTCAGAATAATAATGCCCAGAATAATAACGTTCAGAGTAATAATGCCCGGAATAATAATTCTGCATGGAACGCTCAACCTCAGACAGATAACAATATGCAGATAACATCCCGGACGGATAATGAATCCGCTGTTAAGATATCAGAAAAACCCACCCCAACATCAATACCTGTACCAACACCTAAACCTGCGAAAAATCCGAAGCCGACAAAAACACCCAAATCAACTCAGCCCCCAACTCCTAAGCCGTCAAAAAAGAAAAATAAGAAGAAACAAAATAAAGCAAAGAAAACAGAAAAAGAAAACAAGAATACAGGTAATTCCAAAGTGTTTCAGAATAAAGAAAACCAGGGGGATACTGTTGAATACACGCATGTAAAAGATGAAGCTGTTAAGTTTCATTGCACACAAAATACAGATAGTTTCCATACCCCGCGAATTCAGATAATATCCCGGGGCTCTGTTCAGATTCTTTCTTTTCGGCTTAACAAAACAGAATGTCCCTGGCATTGGGAAGGAGACTGGATCATACCGGATACGGAAGATGAAAATGTAAAAGAAATAGAATTGTTGGTTATCTCTCAAGGCGGAAAGCTGATAAAAATGAATCCCCGGATTTTTTCCTCATAGACGCTTCAGGAAAACAATGCTATAATTTATCATATTATATCAATTTTTCTGAGACAGGAGGAATCTATGTACAAAGTAATTTTGTTTGATTTAGATGGAACATTGACAGAATCCGGAGAAGGTATCACGAAGTCTGTTCAGTATGCACTGGAGAGAATTGGAAAGCCTGAACCGGACCTTGAGAAACTGAAGGTTTTCATAGGACCGCCGCTTATGGAGATGTTTATGCAATATGCACAGATTGATGAGGCAACCGCAAAACAGGCGGTGGAAATTTACAGAGAACGCTATTCTGTGACAGGAATCTTTGAAAATGCCGTATATCCGGGAATTGAGAACATGCTGGCACAGTTGGAGAAGAAAGGATATATTCTCGCAGTAGCATCCTCTAAACCGGAAGTATATGTGAGACAGATCCTGGATCATTTTGGACTTACCCGGTACTTCACAGAAATCGGCGGAAGCGAATTGAATGGTCGAAGAACAAACAAGACAGAAGTGATCGAAGATGTTCTGAAACGTCTGAATATGGACAAACACAGAGATCAGGTTATTATGGTTGGAGATAAAGAACATGATGTATACGGAGCACGCAAAGCTGGCCTGGAATGTATTGCAGTTTCTTTCGGATATGGAACTGAAGAAGAGCTTAAACAGGCAAAACCTCTGAAAATCGTTGATTCTGCAGAAGGAATCGTAGATTTTTTCGCCTGAGCCCTCTGCGAAAACAAAATATTGTTTCTAAAATCTGGAGGGCAGGATATCCGGCAGGAATCCATTTTGTGATTTCGCAGATCGTTGCAGGGACTGCGCTGGCAGTATTTGCAAGAACAGCAGGAAATTCGGCAGAGACATACTATAATTACACGATTTTTCTCACAGGCTTAACAGGAATCCTGGCTATGATCCCGGCATTGTATTTTTATCGAAGAGATAAAGTTAGAAGAATTGCCAGCGGCCTGATCCCGGCGCAGAAAAAAGTACCGCTTTCTATATCGGAAACAGTTCTTTTACTTCTGGCAGGAGCCGGATTTGCACAATATGGAAACTTCCTGATGGCAATACTTCAGTCATTTATCAACAGCAGCACCTATCAGGAGAGCATGACCAGAATTACAGAAGGAAAATCACTTCTTATGATGATTTTCTGGATGGGAATCGTTGCGCCGGCAGCAGAGGAAATGATCTTTCGCTGGTTAATCTATCTGCGTCTGCGTGACTGGATGAAGCTGCCGGTGGCAGCAGTGATTTCCGGAGTGGTCTTTGGTATATATCACGGAAATATCGTGCAGGGAATATACGCAAGTATCCTCGGAACTGCATTTGCATGGATACTGGAAATGAGTGGAAATATTTACAGCAGTATGCTGCTCCATATGGGAGCAAACATCTGGTCACTGCTTATCTCAGAATATGCACTGGATTTGTATTCCATGAAATATGGGGTACAGATTCTCATATTGATCTATCTGATTCTGTTGATCAGTGTGGTATATTGCCTTACCCATTTCGAAAAGATGTGCAGTATAAGAAAAAAGAAAAGAATGATATAAAAATAGAGACAAGATAAAGACATCTGCAATTGTGGAATGACAGTACACATGCAGGTGTCTTTGTTATTAGAAAAAAGATTATGTTAAGGCAAAAAGAAAATAATCAGTATACGGAAATTTAGATGTACTGGAAAGAGTAAAACCTAACAGTTTGATTAGGATTCGGAAATAACCTTTTACTGAATTAAACAGAGAATATCTGTTTGACAAATAAGTATTTAGCTATTAAGTACTTGACAGATACAACAGTATTCTGTATTATGAATGTATCAATACAACTAATACACTAAGTACACACATAAAATAAAACAACACATCATGAAACACGTAACAGAAAGGAGGAATCACCAGTGATTGTTTTGGATTATCAGGACAGGCGTCCAATCTATGAACAGGTTACAGATAAATTTCAGATCCTAATCCTGAACGGTGTCCTGCCGCCGGGATCGCAGATGCCGTCAGTAAGGCAGCTTGCCACAGAACTGTCCGTCAATCCCAACACGATCCAGCGTGCATATATGGAGCTGGAGAAACTGGGACTGATCTATCCTGTAAAAGGCAGAGGAAATTTCGTAGCAGACAGCTCTCAGGTACAGAAGATAAACAGAGAGAGCTACCGAAAAGAATTCACAGCACTGATACAGAAAGGCAGAAACACAGGATTCAACAGAGAGGAACTGGAGAAAATGCTTGCGGAAATCTTTGAAAAGGAGGACGAATCATGATAGAGATCAGAAACTGCAGTAAAGCTTTCGGAGAGATCCATGCCATTGACCATGTATTAATGGAAATCGGTGAACGCCAGATTTTCGGACTGGTAGGGACCAACGGTGCAGGAAAGAGCACGCTGCTTCGAATGGCTGCCGGAGTGATAAAGCCGGACGAAGGAGAAATCCTGGTGGATCAGGAACCGGTCTATGAGAATGAAAAGATAAAACAGCAGATATTTTACATTTCAGACGGTGGATATTTTCCACAGGGATATACGGCAGCAGATCTGAAAGATTTCTACAGAGAATATTATCCGGACTTTATGACTGACCGTTACAGTAAATTAATGGACCAGTTTCATCTGGATGAGAAACGCAGGATCAGTTCCTACAGCAAGGGAATGAAGAAACAGCTTCTGGTCATTATGGGAATCAGTGCAGGGACAAAATATCTGTTATGCGATGAAACGTTCGATGGACTTGATCCGGTCATGCGTCAGGCAGTAAAGAGTCTGTTTGTGTCTGAAATCATGAATCGGGATTTTACCCCGGTGATCGCATCTCATAATATGAGAGAACTGGAGGACGTGTGTGACCATGTAGGACTCCTGCACAAAGGAGGAATTCTTTTATCCAGAGAACTGGAAGACATGAAATTCCATATCCATAAGATCCAGTGTGTACTGCCGGATCAGACAAAAGAAGAAGCACTTTTGAAAGAATTGGACGTTTTAAAGAAAGAACATCAGGGATCACTTCTGATACTTACTGCAAGAGGGACCAGAGAAGAAATACTTCAGAAAGTACAGACACAGAATCCAATATTCTGCGAAGTGATTCCATTGACACTGGAGGAGATATTTATCAGCGAAACGGAGGTGGCAGGCTATGAAGTCAAAAACATTTTCTGGTAGATCATTAAGAAGCAGCTTAAAAGGCAGTACCTGGATTCTGGTGCTGTTGTTACTGGGGTTTATGGTTGCATTTCCGGTAGCAGAACTGATGCTGATCGGAAATCAGACGGATGAAATCCACAGGATGACTTTTGCCATGATCTGTTCCTATCTGATAGTTCCAGGCTTTTTGGTTACAATGCTTGCGGCCGTTGTAAATGCCCTGAATGAATTCTGGTATCTTTTTTCCAGAGATAAGATTGATTTTTATCACAGTCTTCCGGTAACAAGAAGCAGGTTCTTTTGGGAAAAAGCAATCAGAGGTTTGGTGCTGTATCTGGTTCCATATGTGATCATGGAACTGATCACAATGGCGATCGCAGTCAGCAAAGGACATGGTAGTCATCTGATCACGGCAGCGGGGAAAATGTTTCTGGAACATTTGCTTATGTATCTGCTGCTGTATTTCGGAGCAGTGTTGGCACTGGCAATTGCGGGAAATATTCTGGCAGGTATTCTGTCATTATGCTGTGTTTACCTTTACGGACCGGTACTGGGCATTCTTTTATGGGTGCTGGAAATGATGTATTTCAGAACGAATATGGGACTTAAAGAGGGAATGGCAGAAAAGATATCTGTTTTTCTTTCACCTGTATCTATTTCCGCGGCATTGCGGACTTATTCAGGACAAAAGAATTTCTGGATCATTATAGTGGGCGGGATACTGCTTCTGATTGTTCTGGCAGTATGTGCATATCTGGCATATACAAAGCGTCCAGCTGAGAAAACAGGAAAATCTTTTGTTTACGGATTTCTGGAACCAATCCTTTTGTTTATGGTCGTAATCCCTGCTGCTCTGGCAATTGGAACGATGTTTGCGCTGATCGGACCAGAAGAGAACAGGACTGGCTGGTGGATATTCGGGCTTGTGCTGGGGACAGTTGTATTTTATGGAATTTTGCAGGTTATTTTTGCAATGGATTTCCGTAAAATGGCAGCACATAAGCTGCAACTTCTGCTTTTGGGAATATGTGTAGCTGTCAGTGCCTGGATATTACACACAGATGCCATCGGATATGATACAAGAATTCCGACAATGGCAAAAACTGAGGGAATCAGTCTGAATCTGGAGTGGATAGGAACTGAGAGTGTGAATGAACCGCAGATGGAAGTGAGTTCTGGTTCATATAAACTGGACAGACTCTTTTATTTCATGGGCGGAAATTATGGCAGATGGACAGATGCAGGAATGTCAGATAAAATCTATGAAGTGTTAAAAGAAATTGCGTCTTATCAGAACAGTAAGGAATGCAGCGGAACAGAAATAGGAGTTCAGTTTAAAAAGAAGAGCGGGTTCGATATTACCAGACAATATATAGTGACAGCGGAGCAGCTTGGCAGACTGCTGGAAGCATGCTATGAGCAGGGAACATTAAAAGATAATAAATATGATATTCTGGAAAAGTACAGACAGAAAGTGTCTTTTATAACAGTAGATCCTTTAAATGAATTAGATGATCAGTACTCTGTAACACTGGAAAAATCTGACAGTCAGAAGCTGCTGGATCTGCTGAAACAGGATATAGCAGAAGCCTCACCGCAGGAACTTATAGGAATCCCGTGTGGACAGATGGAGCTTTACGCTACTTCCTATGCAGATATGGATGAGCATATTGCACCGGAATCTTATGCAGAAGTAGGAAGATATATTTTCCCGACATTTAAGCGGACACTTGTTTTCCTGAAAGAAAAAGGTTATGCTTTTGTTATGGAAAAAGAAAATCTGAAACAGTACGATTATTCAGTGACATATAATGCAGAAGAAATGGATGTCACAGATCCTGAACAGAAAGAAGAATTAGCCCAGAGCCTGATCCGTGAATTGGAGTGTCCGGCATGGCTGGAAACGGAGGCGGGTGTGAGTGTGAAAGTGGCTCTGAACAGTACAGAGTCTGCCGGAGAATCGCTAAACGGAATAGAGTTTGCTGTACTGAAAGCGAAAGAGCCGGAATTTATAAAGAAAATAGTAGAAACTGGCGAGGAAGAAGAATGAAGAAAGCAGTTCGTCTGGATAAGTTCCTGGCAGATGCAGGAGCAGGAACCAGAAGTGAGGTAAAAAAATATATTCAAAAAGGAAAGGTCCAGGTCAATGGTGTACCTGTAAAGAAACCGGAGATCAAGGTCAGTGAAGAGGATGAAGTAGTTCTGGACGGAAACAGAATTTCCCAGGCACCGGAATTTGTCTATTATCTTCTGCACAAACCGGCAGGGTATGTTAGTGCCACAGAAGATAAGCGGGACAAAACAGTGATGGAACTTGTAGCATCAGACAGAAAAGGCCTGTTTCCGGTGGGAAGACTGGACAAAGATACGGAAGGACTGCTTCTGATCACAGACGACGGAGCACTGGCGCATGAATTGCTTTCTCCAAAGAAACATGTGGACAAGACCTATTATGCGGTTACAGACGGATGTATGACCAAAGAGGATGTGCAGCGCTTCGCAGATGGTCTGGAAATCGGAGAAAAAAATCCCACAATGCCGGCAAAACTGGAGATCCTCAGTACAAGAAAAGTTGAAGTGACAGAACTGGAACAGTACCCGTCAGGATGGTCATCAGAAATTCAGCTTACGATCAAAGAGGGGAAATTCCATCAGGTCAAGCGAATGACAGAAGCAGTAGGAAAGAAAGTCGTCTATCTGAAACGAATTTCCATGGGAGTATTGACATTGCCGGATGATCTCAAAAAAGGCGAATGCCGACAGTTGACTGCAGAAGAAGAAAAGAGATTAAAAGAAAGTGTTGTCACAAAATAAGTAAAATTGTAAGAATACATGGTTGATTGTCCGCTGATATAATGGACATTATAACATGTGTCGGTAAAGTGCAGGAAACTGAGTTTGTCAGAAGCAGATCAGAACCTGGAAGAAACTGTAAAAATAATAAAAAATTTGCAAAAAACCCTCTTTACATGGAGGGTTTTTGTATGCTATACTACAGAAGTTGCGAGTCATGCGCATCTATTGTGCGTGCAAAAATATACACGTTCGGAGATTCCCGCGGATGGTGCCCTGCGGTGTGAGGCTGGGTCCCCAGGAAAAAGAACCGGGCGGAAGAAATTAACCAAAAAAGGAGAACAAACATGAGCGTTATTTCAATGAAACAGCTTTTAGAAGCAGGCGTACATTTCGGACATCAGACAAGAAGATGGAACCCTAAAATGGCTCCATACATCTACACAGAGAGAAATGGTATCTACATCATCGACTTACAGCAGTCTGTAGGAATGGTTGACGATGCTTACAATGCAATCGCTGATATCGTAGCAGACGGTGGAAGCATCTTATTCGTAGGAACAAAGAAACAGGCTCAGGATGCTATCAAAACAGAAGCAGAGCGTTGCGGACAGTTCTATGTAAACGAGAGATGGTTAGGTGGTATGCTTACAAACTTCAAAACTATCCAGAGCCGTATTGCAAGACTGAAAGAAATCGAAGCTATGGAAGCTGATGGAACATTTGACGTTCTTCCTAAGAAAGAAGTTATTGAGCTGAAAAAAGAACTTGCAAAATTACAGAAAAACATCGGCGGTATCAAAGAAATGAAGAGACTTCCGGATGCAATCTTCATCGTAGATCCTAAGAAAGAAAGAATCTGCGTACAGGAAGCTCATACATTAGGAATCCCGCTTATCGGTATCTGCGATACAAACTGCGATCCGGAAGAACTGGATTATGTAATTCCGGGTAACGATGATGCAATCCGTGCAGTAAAATTAATCGTTTCCAAAATGGCAGACGCTGTTATCGAAGCAAAACAGGGTACTGCAGATGTAGACGGTGAAATCGAAGCTGAATCTGAAGAGTTCGCAGCTACAGAAGAATAATTTTTTGAACTAGTACAGGAAAGCCGACAGGCTTTCCTGTCATTGAAAAAGGAAAAGCCCCTCCGGGCGATTTACGAATATTATTCAGGAGGAAAATGAAATGGCTATCACAGCAGCACAGGTAAAAGAATTAAGAGAAATGACCGGCGCCGGAATGATGGATTGTAAGAAAGCTCTTACAGAGACAGACGGCGATATGGATAAAGCAGTTGACTATCTTCGTGAAAACGGATTGGCAAAGGCTGAGAAAAAAGCGGGAAGAATTGCAGCAGAAGGTATTGTTAAGACAAATATCAGCGCTGACAAGAAAAAGGCTTCCATCGTAGAAGTAAACAGTGAGACAGACTTTGTTGCTAAGAATGAAAAATTCCAGGCATTTGTAGAAGCGGTAGCTGCACAGGCAATTGACACAGATGCTGCTGACATTGAAGCATTTTTGAATGAGGCATGGGCTGCTGATACAAGCAAAACAGTAAATGAAGAATTGGCTTCTATGATCGCTACAATCGGTGAAAACATGAACATCCGCCGTTTTGAAAAAGTTTCCTGTGACAACGGAATCGTTGTTGATTACATTCACGCAGGCGGAAAGATCGGCGTATTGGTTGCTGCTGAGACAGACAATACAGGCGACGCTGTTGTAGAATGCTTGAAGAACGTTGCTATGCAGGTTGCTGCCATGAATCCAAAATATCTTTCTTCAGCTGATGTATCGGATGAATACAAAGAGAAAGAGAAAGAAGTTCTTTTGGCTCAGGCGAAAAATGATCCTAAGAATGCTGGTAAACCAGATGAGATCATTGAGAAGATGATCATCGGACGTCTTAACAAAGAATTGAAAGAAGTATGCCTGACAGAGCAGCTTTACGTTAAGGCAGAGAACAAAGAGTCTGTTGCAAAATATGTAGATATGGTAGCAAAAGCAAACGGCTGCAATATTACATTGAAACAGTTCGTACGTTTTGAGACCGGTGAAGGTCTGGAGAAGAAAAACGAGGACTTCGCAGCAGAAGTTGCTTCCCAGTTGAAATAATTCGTAGCGGAAATATACGTTAAAAAGCAGATAAGCCATTGATGTGCTGCATATTGCGGCAGTCAATGGCTTTTTGATGCGGAAAATAAAATTTATGTTGGCATTTCCATGAAAATAATGTATAATAGAACTGTATAGGTACGCTTACGAAAAAAACGATTGGTATTGAGGGTGATTTACTTATGCTTAATAACGGAAGAAAAAATATTTGTGTAATTTTATGTGATGTGGCAGATCATTATCAGGAACAGGTTTGCCGTGTCTTGACATCAAATGCACGTATAAAAGGATACAATCTTGCGTATTTTTCATTCTTCTTAACGTATGGTGTAGATACGAAAAATGGACGCGGAGAGGCAAATATCATCAATTTGATACCGTATGAGAATTTTGATGGTTTTGATAAGATCGCCTTTTTGAGCGGACCCAAAGATCACCCGGATGCGGTGGAACGTTTGAATGAGTACAAACAGGGATTGGAAAGCAGAAATATTCCGTACGATGAATCCTTGGTTTATTATGGAAATTTTTGGCGTGACCGGGCAAAACTGGCAGCCGGATATTTTGCCTTTGATCTGAAAGAACGCCTACAGGCAATTATGTGTGCTAATGATTATATGGCGCCGGCTGTGTGCAACGAGTTGATCAGTATGGGAATTTTCTGCTTTTGGGCTGGAGTACGAGCAGGAAGAGGCAGAAGAGTTTTTGAACCGGTTTCATGAATATCCGGTGGAATTTAACCATACAAGCCAGCTCCCATACAATGTGTGGGCCAGCTGCGGGTATTGTATCATTTCCGGCATTCATGATATGACACTGGAAGAAGCTGTAATCGAAAGCGATGCAAGACTATATCAGGAAAAGAGAGAAAAAAAGGAAAAATGCATTGAGACAGTTTTGCGGAATGAAGAAAGCGAATAACGCCTGAAAGGAGAAAATGTTGTGAGTGAAAGTACACAAGAGTATCAGAACAAACGCAAAAAACGAGTGAAACGAATCAAAAAGATCATAGTTGTGGTTTGTATCGTATGCCTGGTACTTCCTTTGATTTTGTCAGTATTTCTCTTGGTTCGTGTGAATCAGATGGAAAATAAATTGAATACGTTATTGTCAGAAGAGGTGTCACAACAAAATCCCGCTTCCGGAGATGTTGTTGAGGCAAAAGAAAAGACGGCGACCGGAGGGGCGGTTCGCGCGGGCACCGGAAAAAAGGTATATCTTACATTTGATGACGGCCCGAGCAAGGAGACTGGGAAAATACTGGACATTCTCCAAAAACGACAAGTAAAAGCGACGTTTTTTTCCATTGGCAGAGAAGATACGTTTTCCAAAAAAATGTATCAGCGTATTGTGAATGAAGGGCATACTTTGGGAATGCATTCCTATTCCCATCAGTATAAAGAAATATACCAATCCATGAAAACTTTTCAGGCGGATTACGAACGAATATCGAACTGTCTGACTGCTGCAACCGGGATCAAGCCATTGTATTATCGTTTCCCGGGAGGAAGTACCGAAGTGGCAGGAAAATTGCAGATGGCAGAATTGGATGCCTATTTTAATGCACAGGGAGCTTCGTATTTTGACTGGAATGTGATTGCAGCAAACAACACAACAGATGATGTTTCGGTCAATAAGATGGTTGAAAGTGTCATGAATGGCGTGGCATTATATGATACGTCAATTGTTTTACTGTATGATTCTGTGGATCGTAAAATGACCGCAAAATCATTGGATAAAATACTGGAACAATTGATAAACGATGGATATGAGATACTTCCGATTGATGAAAATACAATACCGATTCATCATTCGTAAGAGATAGACAAACAACAGGAGGATATAGCATGAGCTTTTTTAAAGAGTTAAAAGAAGATATTGTACAGTCTGTAAATGAACTTGGCGATTCTTTGGAAGAAAAAGTCGATGATCTGAATGCAGAAGAAGCTGCGGTATCGGAAGATCAGGAAGAAGAGACAGCGGTAACGGAAGAGGAAACGGAGGCAGAATCTTCTGAGAAACCGGCAGAGGAACCGGCAGAGGAAGAAACACCTGAGACCAATGAAATGCAGATTGATGAAGAAGATATGAAGAAAGAGATTCAGAAGGAATTGAGTAATATTTTGCAGGAAGATTCCCGATTCCAGGAGCCGGAGGAAGAACCGGAAGAGGCAGAGGATGACGAGTCAGAAGAATCGGAAGAACTGGAAGCAGAAGAAATCAAAGCAGAAACAGAAATAGAAGACGAAATCGTAGAAGAAAAAAATAGTATGGAGGAACGAAAAATGAGTGATTTTGAGGAAACAAAAACAGAAAGATTTGATTCAGAAGAGACAACCGTAATTACAAAAGGAACCACGATCAGCGGAGGGATTAAAAGTGATACTGCCCTTGTTGTAAAAGGTGTGATCGAAGGAGATGTAGAATGTCAGGGAAAACTGACCATTACAGGTCGTGTGGCAGGAAACAGTCTTGCTTCTGAAATTTATGTAAATACTCCACGTCTGGAAGGAAATCTGGAGAGCCACGGAAGCGTAAAAGTAGATGTCGGAACGGTAATTATCGGATCCATCACAAGTTCATCCGTAGTGATCGCAGGTGCCGTAAAAGGTGATATCGATGTAAATGGTCCGGTTGTTATTGATTCTACAGCAGTAGTTAAAGGAAATGTTGTAGCAAAATCCGTTCAGATCAACAGCGGTGCTGTTATGGATGGCTTCTGCTCCTTGAAATATGCAGATGTTGATCTGGATTCGTTCTTTGAATAAAAAACTGTCAAAATATACTGTATGGATTGGAGACTGTTATGAAATATAATCGAGTTTTGTTAAAATTGAGTGGGGAAGCTCTTTCCGGTGACAAAGGAACCGGATTTGATGAGGCTACCTGTATTCAGGTTGCCGGTCAGATTAAAGAACTGGTAGACGATGGGTGTCAGGTCGCTATCGTGATCGGTGGTGGTAATTTCTGGCGTGGACGTACCAGTGAGACGATCATGCGAAATCAGGCAGACCAGATCGGAATGCTGGCAACGGTCATGAATTGTCTGTATATGTCAGAGATCTGCCGTCATGTCGGAATGAAGACGCAGGTGTACACTCCATTTGTCTGTGGCGCATTTACAGACCTTTTCAGCCGTGACAAAGTGGAAGCAGGTTTTGAAAAAGGACAGGTTGCTTTCCTTGCCGGAGGAACCGGTCATCCGTATTTTTCAACTGACACCGCGACTGCACTTCGTGCCATCGAAATTGGTGCAGATGTTATCCTTGCTGCCAAATCCATTGATGGTGTTTATGACAGCGATCCGAATGTAAATCCGGAAGCCAAAAAGTACGATACTCTGCCAATCAGCAAGATCATTGATGAGAAACTCGGAGTGATCGATCTGGCATCTGCGGTATTGTGTTATGAAAACAAAATGCCGATGTGCATTTTTGGATTGAATGAGGAAAACAGTATTATCAACTGTGTCAATGGAAAATGTACCGGAACGGTAATTACGGTATAAGTTAGCAAATGAGACAAAGAGAGGATATTAAAAATGGATATTAAAGTATATGAAGACAAAATGGAAAAGACATTATCAAATTTGCAGGAAGAGTATGTTTCCATTCGTGCCGGACGTGCCAATCCGCATATTTTGGACAAAATTCAGGTGGATTATTATGGAACACCATCTTCTTTGCAGAGTGTGGCAAACATCTCTGTACCGGAAGCACGTATGATCCAGATTCAGCCATGGGAAGCAAGTTTGATCAAAGATATCGAGAAAGCAATTCTCGCATCCGATATCGGATTAACGCCGGCAAATGATGGAAAAGTAATCCGTCTGGTATTTCCGGAACTCACCGAAGAGCGCCGTAAAGAATTGGTAAAAGATGTAAAGAAAAAGGGCGAAAATGCCAAAGTGGCTGTCCGCAATGTACGTCGTGATGCCAATGACACGATTAAAAAGGAAAATAAGGCAAATGAGATTTCTGAAGATGAGCAGAAACAGTTAGAAGATAAGATCCAGAAATTGACCGATAAATTTGTTGCGAAGATTGATGATGCGATTGAGGCAAAATCAACCGAAGTAATGACGGTATAAAGGAGTTGTCTATGAGTGAGACAAAGTTACAGGTGCCGGAACATGTAGCCATTATCTTAGACGGAAACGGACGCTGGGCAAAAAAGCGTCTGCTTCCGAGAAAGGCAGGACATGTTGCGGGAAGCCAGACCGTGGAACAGATCTGTGAAGACGCCTGGAATTTGGGAATCAAATACCTGACGGTATATGCGTTTTCTACGGAAAACTGGAAACGCCCGCAGGATGAAGTGAATGCTCTTATGAAACTGCTTCGCCGGTATCTGAAAGATTGTATCAAACGAAGTACCAAAAACAATATGTGTGTCCGTGTGCTTGGAGACATTACTCCGTTAGAGGACGACCTGAAACAGAGCATTCTGGAATTGGAAGAAGTTTCCAAAAACAATACCGGTCTGCATTTTCAGGTAGCGTTAAATTACGGAAGCCGGGATGAGATGCTTCGTGCGATCCGGAAGGTGGCAAAAGAGGCAAAAGACGGAGAACTGGCTCCGGAACAGATTACAGAAGAAGTATTTGCAGCACAGTTGGATACGAGAGGAATCCCGGATCCGGATCTGCTGATCCGCACGAGCGGCGAAGAACGCTTATCAAACTTTCTTTTATGGCAGTTAGCTTATACCGAGTTTTATTTTACGGATGGGCTTTGGCCGGATTTCAACAAAAAAGAACTGGAAAAGGCAATTGCCTATTATAACAAGAGAGACCGTAGGTTTGGCGGAGTAAAATAAAGAGTTGAATGGAGTTTCATTATGTTTGTCAAGAGATTTATCAGTGCAGTCATACTATTGACATTTGCGGGAATCGCACTTGTAACAGGAGGCGATTTTTTGCTGGCAGCCAGTGCGGTTGTTGCGATCGGAGGGACTTACGAAATATTAAAAGTCGATTCCCTGCATAAAACCCCCTTGGGAGCAGTGAGTTATCTTGCCACTGCCAGCTATTATGTCATGCTATATTTGGAAAAACAACAGTATTTTACGCTTTGGATCGTACTTATGCTGATCCTGCTTTTAACAAGCTATGTGTTTTCCTATCCCAAATACGATGCCAAGCGGGTTGGACTGGCATTTTTACCGATGGTTTATGTGGCTGTATTGATCTCTTTTGTTTATCAGACCCGTGAACTGCCATATGGCAACTGGTTTGTGTGGCTGGTTATTATCGGGGCTTCCGGTTCTGACACATTTGCGTATCTTACCGGAATGCTTATCGGCAGACATCATTTTTCGGAACTGAGTCCCAAGAAAACCATCGAAGGCTGTATCGGTGGAGTAGTGGGGACTGCACTGCTTGCTTTGGTATATTCCTTTTTCCTTCCGGAGGGAGTAGATACACTGCTTGGTGTAAATGAACACATTCTCTTACTCATATGCGGAGCGGTTTGTTCGATTGTTTCGCAGATCGGAGATCTGGCGGCATCTGCGATCAAGAGAAATTATGGTATTAAAGATTACAGTAATCTGATTCCGGGACATGGAGGGATCATGGATCGATTTGACAGTATTCTTTTTACTGCACCGCTGGTATATTACATTATACTATTATTTATTGTTTAAATAAGGGAGGAAAAAATAATGAAGCGACTGTGTATTCTTGGTTCGACCGGGTCGATCGGAACGCAGACTCTGGAAGTGGTTCGGGGAAACCGGTCAGAGTTTCAGGTGACTGCCCTTACCGCAGGAGATAATATTACGCTGCTGGCGGATCAGATTGCCGAATTTCATCCGCAGATTGTGGCGGTAAAGTCTGTGGAAGGCACTCATAAATTAAAACAGAGATTAAAAGAAAAGGGAATAGAAGAACCGGAAATAACAGCAGAAATGGATGGATTCGTTGCCTGTGCAACACATGCGGAAGTGGATCTTGTGGTGGCAGCGATGGTTGGCATGATCGGTTTGCAGCCGGTAATAAAAGCCATTCAGAAGAAAAAAGATATTGCACTTGCAAATAAAGAGACTTTAGTGACGGCGGGTCATTTGATCATGGATTACAAAAACAGATATCAGGTAAATCTGTATCCGGTTGACAGTGAGCATTCCGCCATTTTTCAATGTCTGCAAAGTGGCTCCCACGATGAGATTGAAGAGATTTTACTGACCGCATCAGGTGGGCCATTTCGTGATCTGACCAGCGCACAGCTGGCTGATGTCACAGTAGATCAGGCACTTGCACATCCAAACTGGTCAATGGGGAAAAAAATTACGATTGATTCTGCTACCATGATCAATAAGGGACTGGAGATTATTGAAGCCTGCTGGCTGTTTCAGGTGCCGATTGAAAAGATTCATGTTCTGGTACAGCCGGACAGTGTGATCCATTCGATGGTACAGTTTCAGGACGGTGCGGTGATCGCGCAGATGGGAACTCCTGACATGAAATTGCCAATTCAATATGCTATGTTTTATCCAAAGCGGGCATTTCTTGGCGGCGAACGTCTGCACTTTGAACAGTTGCAGAGTATTCATTTTGCAAAGCCGAATCCGGCACTCCGTGGGATCGAGCTGGCTTCGGAGGCGTTTCGCAGAGGCGGTTCGATGACAACGGTTATGAATGCTGCCAATGAATATGCGGTGGCAAAATTTTTAAATCATGAAATCTCTTTTACGGATATTTACCGGTGGATCGAATATGCGATGGAGCATCATTCGGTTATTCAAAATCCGGCACTGGAAGAGATACTGAAAACAGAGCAGGAAACATATACTTTGTTAGAAAAGGATCGTAACATTATCAAATAATAGAAATGAGGTTGACTATGGGAATCAGTAATATTTTAATCGCCATTCTTTTGTTTAGTGCGATTATATTATTTCATGAATTGGGACATTTTTTAGCAGCAAAAGCAAATAAAGTCGGCGTGATTGAGTTTTCCTTGGGAATGGGGCCGCGAATCATTTCTTTTGCAAAAACAGATAAGGGAAATCGTGTAAAATTTTTTGGATCAACCAATTATTTTGAAGAGCACGAAGAATTCAAAGATCATACACTGTACTCTTGGAAAATTCTTCCATTTGGCGGTTCCTGTATGATGCTTGGCGAAATGGAGAATATCGAGGACGACCGCGCTTTTGGAAAAAAGAGTGTGCTGGCGCGTATGGCAGTCATTTTTGCCGGCCCGTTTTTCAATTTTATCCTTGCGTTTTTGCTGGCACTGATCCTTCTTGGGATGGCAGGCTACGACAAGGCAGAGATTTCCAATCTTGAGGCAGGGATGCCGATGGCAGAAGCGGGATTTCAGGATGGAGATGTGATAAAAGAATTTGACGGCAAACATATTGTTGTCAATCGTGAACTGAGTTATTATCTCATGTTTCATCCGCTTTCCGATGCACCGGTTACGATTACGATGGATCGAAACGGAGAGGAGATTACACAGACGGTAACTCCAAAACTGGTAAAAGATGACAAGGGAAATGAAAGTTACCGCATGGGATTTGCCTATGGTACGAGAGAGCGCATCGGTGGACTGAATCTTATTAAATATTCTGCTTATGAGGTCAAATTCTGGATCTGTACGACAATAGAGAGTCTTGGTGAGATGATCAAAGGTCGTGTCAGTGCCAAAGATGTATCCGGTCCGGTAGGGATTGTTCAGGCAGTTGGCAATGTGGTACAGGAAAGTAAAGCGGATGGCATCAAATACGTCGTTTTGAATATTTTAAGTTTTGGTATTATGCTGACGGCAAACCTGGGCGTGATGAATCTGCTTCCAATTCCGGCATTGGATGGTGGACGACTGTTGTTTTTGATCATTGAGGGAATTCGAAGGAAACCGCTGCCGGAAAAATTTGAAAATTATGTGAATGTTGGCGGATTTATGCTGCTCATGGGGCTGATGGTAGTCATCCTTGCCAATGATATTTTGAAAATAATCCATTAAAGAAGGTGCAGAAAAATGCGGATGAAAACGAGAGAGATTAAAATTGGATCTGTGACGATCGGAGGAGAGAATCCGATTGCCATCCAGTCAATGACAAATACAAAGACAGAGGATGTGGAAGCGACTGTGCGTCAGATCCGCGAACTGACAGTGGCAGGATGTGATATCATTCGTGTGGCAGTGCCGACGATGGAGGCAGCAAAAGCAATTTCTGAGATAAAAAAACAGATTTCCATTCCTCTTGTTGCGGATATTCATTTTGACTACCGGCTGGCAATTGAGGCGGTGAAAAACGGGGCGGACAAAATCCGTATCAATCCTGGAAATATCGGGGACAGGTCGCGTATTCAGGCAGTTGTAGATACGTGCAGAGAGCATGAAGTACCGATCCGTGTCGGAGTAAACAGCGGTTCTCTGGAAAAACATTTGTTGGAAAAATATGGAGGAGTGACACCGGAAGCCCTTGTAGAGAGTGCTCTTGACAAGGTACATATCATTGAAGAAATGGGATATGAAAATCTTGTCATCAGTATCAAATCTTCTGATGTTCTAAACGGGATCAAAGCCCACGAGTGTATCCGTGAAAAGACGGACTATCCATTGCATGTAGGAATTACGGAATCCGGAACGGTATTTACCGGCGTTTTAAAATCGGCGGTTGGAATTGGAAATATTTTATATCAGGGAATTGGAGATACGATTCGTGTTTCTCTGACAGGAGATCCGGTCGAAGAAGTTCGTGCCGCCAATGTGATCTTAAAATCACTGGGACTGAAAAAGGGCGGTATCAGTGTCGTTTCCTGCCCGACATGTGGACGTACCCAGATTGATTTGATCGGACTTGCCACAAAGGTAGAAAAAATGGTTGCGGATTTTGACCTCGATCTCAAAGTGGCAGTTATGGGATGTGTTGTAAACGGACCCGGCGAAGCAAGAGAAGCAGATATCGGAATTGCCGGTGGAAAAGGCGAAGGACTTTTGATTAAAAAGGGAGAGATTGTCCGAAAAATGCCGGAATCCGAATTGCTAGATGCGTTACGGGAAGAACTTAAAAGCTGGAAATAATTTCCAATGACTCGGAGAGATAGGAGAGGGAACGATGGAAAAGTTTTTGAGTGCATTTTCAAAACTTGATTGCAAAGATAAATTGAAAACAACATATGAATCGGTCATGGTAGAACGTATTAGTGCCTCCCGGTCGAAAAATATGGTTTTTGTATACTGCCAGAATGGAGAATGGATGCCATACCGCGAGATCCATCAGATGGAGCAGCAATTGTATAAGCAGATTTTTCGTCCGATGGGGTTTCATCCGCAGATTCAGATGCAGTATCCGGATCTGGGAAAGCTTTCGTTATCCCAGATTTTGGAGCGGACGGAGGGAGATATCAAACAGGAACTCCGGGAGATTGATTATGTAGATGCCATTGAATTTTGCGAGGAACCATTTGAATGTGAGGGGGATTCCCTGTACATCACATGTGGAGATTCGTTTTTGGCTAGAAGGCGTGCGGAACAGGTGCAGGATTGGTTCCACGCCTTATTTTTGACGCGCTTTGGAAAAGACATCACCATTGAATTTCGTTTCAAGGAATATGAACGGAAGAAAATGGAAGAAACGGAGACGTTTGTCGTTAGACGGCAGGAAGCACCAAAAAAGGAAGAACCGGCTGCCCCGAAAGTCAAACGGGAAACGAAAAAGAATGTATACCGCAAAAAGAATATGCGGGATGTCGATGTATTTTATGGCAGAAACTGCGAGGGAACCATTGTACCGATCAAAGAGATTCAGGATGAGATCGGAGAAGTTGTTATCGATGGTATGATACGAAAAGTGGAAAGCCGCGAGATCAAAGGAGAAAAACAGATTGTTACCTTTGCCATCACGGATTATACCGATACGATCGTCTGTAAAGTATTTATCAAAAATGAGCAGATTACAGAGACCAATTTTTTTGATATGGTAAAAAAAGGGAATTTTATTCGTGTAAAAGGGGTCGCAAGTCTCGATTCTTATGATAAGGAGATCCGGATCGGAAGTATTATGGGAATGAAGGAGATTGAAGGATTCCGCGTTGGAAGAGAAGATCATGCGCCGGTCAAACGAGTAGAACTTCATGCTCATACACAGATGAGTGATATGGATGGAATCACGCATGTGGATCAGCTGGTACGCCGGGCGCACCAGTGGGGACATCCGGCGGTAGCCATTACGGATCACGGTGTCGTGCAGGCATTTCCGGATGCCAATCATGCGCTGGAGGGATTAAAACTTCCGGAGGATGATCCGTTTAAGGTCATCTATGGCTGCGAGGCGTATCTGGTCGATGATCTGAATGACCTTGCCGTTGATAACGAAAAAGGGCAGAATCTGCGCGATGAGTATGTCGTATTTGACCTTGAAACAACCGGATTTTCATCCGAAAATGATAAGATTATCGAAATTGGTGCGGTTCGGGTAAAAAATGGAAAAATTTGCGAAAAATACAGTACCTTTGTAAATCCCGAACGGAAAATCCCGGAGCGGATCACGGAGCTTACTTCCATTACGGATGATATGTTAAAAGATGCGCCGGTCATTGAAAAAGTGCTTCCTGAGTTTCTTGAATTTATCGGCGATAATGCGCTGGTGGCGCACAATGCAGGGTTCGATCACGGATTTATCCGTCAAAAAGCGAAAGAACAGGGAATGGAGACCGATTTTACCGTTGTGGATACCGTAGGTCTTGCCCGTGTGCTTTTTCCGGAGCTTGCCAAATACAAACTGGATAATATCGCAAAGAAATTGAAGATTTCACTGGAAAATCATCACCGAGCGGTAGACGATGCCGGTGCAACGGCGGAAATCTTTGAAAAATTTGTGGAGATGTTAGAAGAAAAAGGATTACATACCTTAAAGGAAGTGGCAGATTTTGCCAATGGATCGGCGGATATTGTGAAAAAGAAACCGTATTTTCATGCGATCATTCTTGCGGCAAATGAGACGGGAAGAATTAATCTTTACCGTTTGGTGTCCATGGGACATCTCGATTATTTTTACCGGAAGCCGAGAGTGCCGAAAAGTATGTTTTTAAAATACCGCGATGGACTCATTATCGGATCTGCCTGCGAAGCCGGGGAATTATACCGCGCACTTTTGGATGAAGCACCGGAAAGCCGGATTAAAGAATTGGTTGACTTTTATGATTATCTGGAAATCCAGCCAATTGGAAATAACAAATTTATGATTGAGAGCGAACGTGTGGAAAATATTCACAGTTTTGAAGACCTGAAAGATATGAACCGCAAAATTGTGGCGCTTGGTGAAAAATACAATAAACCGGTCTGCGCGACGTGTGATGTGCATTTTCTGGATCCGGAAGATGAAATTTACCGGAAGATCATATTTGCCGGAAAAAAGATGAAAGATGCGGATGACCAGCCACCGCTTTATCTTCGTACGACGGAAGAGATGCTGGAAGAATTTTCCTATCTTGGCGAAGAAAAAGCGTATGAAGTCGTCGTTACAAATACGAATCTGATTGCGGACAGGATTGAGAAAATGTCACCGGTTTATCCGGACAAGTGTCCGCCGGTCATTCCAAAGTCCGATGAGACGCTGACGAACATTTGCTATAATAAGGCAATCAGTATGTATGGGGATCCTTTGCCGCCACAGGTTAAGAACCGCCTGGATCATGAATTGGATTCCATCATTAAAAACGGGTTTGCCGTAATGTATATTATCGCACAGAAACTGGTGTGGAAATCAAATGAAGATGGGTATCTGGTGGGGTCACGTGGATCGGTAGGATCGTCGTTTGTAGCGACAATGTCCGGTATTACCGAGGTAAATCCGCTGCCGGCGCATTATTACTGTAAAAAGTGTCACTATGTGGATTTTGATTCGGATGAGGTAAAAAAATATGCCGGAAGTTCCGGATGTGATATGCCGCCGAAGAAGTGTCCAAACTGTGGGGAACAGCTGATTCAGGAGGGGCACGATATCCCATTTGAAACATTCCTTGGATTTTACGGAGACAAAGAGCCGGATATTGACTTAAATTTCTCCGGAGAATATCAGAGTAAAGCTCATGCGTATACGGAAGTTATTTTTGGGGCAGGTCAGACATTCCGAGCCGGAACGATCGCTACGCTGGCAGATAAAACGGCATATGGATATGTTAAAAATTATTTTGAAGAGCGTGGACAGCATAAAAGGAATGAGGAGATTGAGCGAATCATTGAGGGATGTGTAGGAATCCGGCGTTCAACCGGACAGCATCCGGGCGGAATCATTGTACTTCCGTTTGGCTGGGAAATCTATACGTTTACCCCGGTGCAGCATCCGGCAAATGACCAGAATACGCCAATCATTACGACGCATTTTGATTATCACTCCATTGACCACAACTTATTGAAACTTGACATACTCGGACACGATGATCCGACCATGATCCGTATGCTCGAAGATTTGACGGGAATTGATGCTAAAACCATTTCTTTGGACAACCAGGAAGTTTTGTCATTATTTGCCAATACATCGGCACTTGGTGTTACACCGGAAGAATTGATGGGATGCGATCTGGGAAGTCTTGGTATCCCGGAATTCGGAACGGATTTCGTTATGCAGATGCTTCGCGATACAAAGCCAAAGAATTTTTCGGATCTGGTGCGAATTTCCGGATTGTCACATGGTACGGACGTTTGGTTGAACAATGCCCAGTATTTTATTAAGGAAGGAAATTGTACCCTTTCTACCGCCATTTGTACCCGTGATGATATTATGACCTATCTGATCCATACCGGAGTTGAAAATGGTCTGGCATTTAAAATCATGGAAAGTGTCCGTAAGGGAAAAGGCCTGACCGAAGATATGGAAAAGGCGATGCGTGAAGCGGGAGTTGAGGACTGGTATATCGAATCCTGTAAGCGGATCAAATACATGTTCCCGAAGGCGCATGCGGTCGCTTATGTCATGATGGCATTTCGTATCGCGTATTTCAAAGTATTTTACCCACTGGCATATTATGCGGCATTTTTCAGTATCCGTGCGAAAGCATTTGATTATCAGTTGATGTGTCAGGGCAAAGAGAAACTGGAAGCGACGATGCGGGATTATAAGAAACGTTATAATGAATTGTCAAAAAAAGAACAGGATAGTTATAACGATATGAAAATTGTACAGGAGATGTATGCGAGAGGATTTGAATTTATGCCGATCGATATCTTCCGTGCGAAAGCGAATCATTTTCAGGTAATCGACGGAAAACTGATGCCGGCGCTCAGTACGATTGACGGAATGGGTGGAAAAGCGGCAGAAGGTGTTGTTGAAGCAGCAAAACACGGACCATTTTCTTCCCGTGAGAATTTCAAACTGCGTGCAAAAATATCCGGAACGGTTGTAGAAAAGATGGCAGAGATGGGAATTCTGGGAGATCTTCCGGAGACAGATCAGATGTCGCTGCTGGATTTTATGGCATAAAAGGTTTTGCTATGATGTTTATAATAAAAATAAGACCATTATTTCACATGCGGGACCGCTCTCGCTTAGAAGAATCCACGTACCGGTGCATGAGGGCAGTAATACGCCCTCAATGCACCGACGGGATTCTAAATCCCTTATTGTGAAACAATGGTCTCATTTTTTATCAACACCATAACAAAATGGTATTAATAGGTACGATGATTGTTTTAGTGAAAATATCGTAAAGATATAGGCAAATGATTGGTTTTAATAATAACACCATAACAAAACGGCAGTAGTAATATGATTATTCCAGTGAAAACATTGCTATATAGCATATTAATACAAACGGAATAATCCGATGACAAGACCGAGAATTTGTACGTGGTCTACGTAAATAGGATCCATGGTGTCATTTTCCGGCTGGAGACGGTAGCGGCCGTCTTCTTTGTAGTAGGTTTTTACGGTGGCGGAGTCGTCGACAAGGGCGACAACGATATCTCCGTTTTTGGCAGTGGAGGCTTCGCGGACGATGACTTTATCACCGTCATGAATACCGATATTGATCATGCTTTCGCCGCGTACATTGAGCATAAATAAATTTCCGCTTGGCAGTTCATCTGCCAGAATAGGAAAATATCCGCTGATGTTTTGTTCGGCGAAGATTGGCTGGCCGGCTGCGACGTCGCCAATGATCGGAATGTTTCTCATTTCTTTTCGTGTGATATTGAAATTGTCATCGACGATCTCGATTGCACGTGGTTTGGTAGGGTCTCTTCGAATATATCCATTCTTTTCCAGTGTTTCCAGGTGTGAATGAACGGAAGAAGTGGATTTTAAATGTACCGCATTACAGATTTCACGGACTGCCGGCGGGTAGCCTTTGCTTAAAATTTCTTCCTTAATATATTCAAGAATTTCACTTTGTTTTGCAGAAATACGACCATTTCCCATATGATTTGTCCTTCCTTTCCTATCATGCTGAATGATAAATGCAAACAATTGTTTGTATTTATAGTAACACAGTTTAAAACGATTGTCAAACGTTTGTTCTGATAAATGCAAAATTCTTTAAATTTTATGTGGACAAATTTTTGTTCTATGGTTATAATTAGAAAGGTAGTACTTTTGAACATAATGCGTAAGGAGAATGAGAAAAATGAGTGAAGGTAAAGGAACGAATTTTTTCGATAAATTGAAAACGGATAAGAAATTTCGATTTGAGTTTATTATGGCGATATGGTCTGGTATCGTGGGGATTGCCCTCGTGATCGGACTGGTTTTTGTAGGAAAGACGTTTTTCTTTGGAAAGAAAGTGGTTGACAGCGGAGATCTCGAGGACAAACCGGCTGTTGTGACCGAGCAGGCTGTGGATGCCGAAGAGACCCCGGCACCATATGATTCTGCGATTGTCAGTGGAAATGAAGAAGATTTTCAGGATGACGAGGAAGACGTGGATGATGATCTGAAGGATGCAAAGGTGGCTTATGCGACGACCGTTGTTAATCTTCGAAGTGAGGCTGCTTTGACGGCAGATGTTATTGCCAAGCTTCAGACAGGAGATAAAGTGACGATTCTAGAATATGGAAAAGAGTGGACCAAAGTGGAAATAAATGGGACTCAGGGGTATGTCAGTACGATTTATCTGAGTACGAAGAAACCGGCAGAAGAGCCGACTGCGACACCGGCACCTAGAACAACTTCTGCACCAAGGGCTACAGAAACTCAAAAACCGACAAAGCGTCCGAAAGCGACAAAACGTCCGAAAGCGACAAAGAAACCAAAAGCTACGAAAACACCTGCGACACATACACCAACAAATATGCCACAGGCAACTCAGATACCGCAGGAGACCGTGGCACCGGAACCAACGAAAGCACCGGAGCCGACAAAGGCACCGGAACCAACGAAGGCACCGGAACCAACGAAAGCACCGGAGCCGGAAAAAACACCAGATCAGACATCCACACAGGAAGGATAAAGAAGGAGACGACCAATGGAAGAACAGCTTACCCCCATGATGCAGAAGTATCTTGAGACAAAGAATGAGTACAAAGATTGTATCCTGTTTTACCGTCTGGGTGATTTCTATGAAATGTTTTTTGAAGATGCGAAATGTGCATCAAAAGAATTGGAATTAACTCTTACCGGAAAGAGTTGCGGATTAAAAGAAAGGGCACCCATGTGTGGTGTCCCCTTTCATTCTGCAGAAGGATATATCACCCGCCTGGTTTCTAAAGGCTATAAAGTGGCGATATGTGAGCAGGTGGAAGATCCAAAGCTGGCAAAGGGACTTGTAAAAAGAGAAGTTGTGCGGATCGTCACACCGGGAACAAATTGCAATCTGGAAGCATTGGATGAGTCAAAGAATAATTATCTGATGGGTGTTGTCGCGATGGATGATCTGTTTGGAATTTCTGTCGTGGATGTCACAACGGGAGAATATCGTCTGACCGAAGTGGATACTTTAGGAAAACTTCTTGATGAAATTAATAAATTTATGCCGAGTGAACTCATTTGCAATGAGTCTTTTTATATTAGCGGAGTGGATATTGAGGATCTGAAGGAACGGCTTGGAATTTCGATTTCTTCGCTGGCTCCTCATTATTTTGACGAAGAATGCTGTAAAAAATCGCTGTGCCGTCATTTTTCCGTTCAGACGTTGGATGGACTGGGATTGGCGGATTATTCGGTTGGAATCACAGCGGCAGGTGCCGTGATGGAATACCTTGAGGAGACGCAGAAGACTTCGCTTGCCCATATTTTGGAGCTGGTTCCCTATAAGGTGGGAAAATATATGCTGTTAGACCGCAATACCCGCCGGAATCTGGAACTTGTAGAGACACTTCGGGAAAAGAAAAAAAGGGGTTCTCTTTTATGGGTGCTTGACCGGACAAGGACGGCGATGGGAGCGCGAAAACTACGCAGCACATTGGAGCAGCCATTTATTCAAAAAGAAGAGATATTGAAGCGCTTTGATGCGATTGATGAATTAAATGCAAATATGATTACACGGGAGGAACTCAGAGAGTATCTGAATCCGATCTACGATCTTGAGAGACTGCTTAGTAAGATCAGTTATAAGTCAGCAAATCCGAGAGATTTTATTGCGTTAAAAAGTTCGCTGGAAATGCTGCCGCCGATCCGTTTTTTGTGTTCGAATTTTAAAAGCCGGCTGTTTGCGGAAATTTTAGAAGAATTAGATCCCTTAGAGGATATTTGCAAATTGGTTACTGATGCGATTACCGAAGAACCGCCGCTTGCCATGCATGACGGAGGGATTATCCGCGATGGTTACGACGAACAGGTTGATAAACTCCGTAAGGCCAAATCCGAGGGAAAAGACTGGCTTCTCCAGCTGGAGGCAGAAGAGCGGGAAAAAACAGGGATAAAGAACCTGAAAGTGAAATATAACCGTGTATTTGGCTATTATCTGGATGTGACAAATTCCTATAAAGATCTTGTGCCGGCGGACTGGGTGCGCAAGCAGACACTTGCAAATTCGGAACGTTATACGACAGAAAAATTAAAAGAGCTGGAAGATGTCGTCCTTGGAGCAGAAGATAAATTGTATAATCTGGAATACCAGTTGTTCTGTGAGATCCGGGATCATGTATTCACGCAGGTTGACAGGATCCAGCGTACCGCGAAGGCAATTGCCATGTTAGATATGATGGCAAGCCTTGCCCTTGTGTCGGAAAAGAATAATTACGTACGTCCGACCCTCAATGAGGAAGGAATCATAAATATCAAAGAGGGACGTCATCCGGTCATTGAACAGATGATTGATCACGATATGTTCATTTCCAATGGAACGTATCTTGATGAGGATTCGCACCGTGTTGTCATCATCACAGGACCGAATATGGCAGGAAAATCCACTTATATGCGTCAGACCGCGCTGATCACTCTGATGGCACAGATTGGCTGCTTTGTCCCGGCAGCTTCCGCAGATCTTTCTGTGGTAGACCGTATTTTTACCCGTGTGGGTGCTTCCGATGATCTTGCAAGCGGACAAAGTACCTTTATGGTAGAAATGACAGAAGTTGCCAATATTTTACATAATGCGACCAAGGACAGTCTGATCATCTTAGATGAGATCGGACGTGGAACGTCTACCTTTGACGGACTCAGCATTGCCTGGGCAGTAGTAGAACATATTGTAGATAAGAAGAATATTGGTGCGAAGACATTATTTGCAACGCATTATCATGAACTTACGGAACTGGAAGGGAAATTGGAAGGCGTTCAGAATTACTGTATTGCGGTAAAAGAAGATGGCGAAGATATTGTATTTCTGCGAAAAATCGTAAAAGGTGGTGCTGATAAAAGTTACGGTATTCAGGTGGCAAAACTTGCCGGTGTGCCGGAAAGTGTATTGGTTCGTGCCAGAGAGATTGCAGAAGAACTCGAAGGGGGCGACAGTCTGTCTGTGATCCGTATTCCGGAGAGACAGGAACAGGATGCGGTGCCGGAGAAAAAGGCATCTTCCGGGATGAATCAGCTTTCCATCTTTGATACAGTAACAACGTTCCATTCGGAAGATATTTTGTTTGAACTGCGGGACATTGATCTTTCCCGCGTCACACCGATGGATGCGATGAACCTGGTATATAAATGGCAGAATGAATTAAAAGATAAATGGTAAGGAGTGTGATTGGATGATACAGCTTTTGGATCCATCTACGATCGATAAGATCGCGGCAGGGGAAGTTGTAGAACGCCCTGCTGCCGTTGTAAAAGAACTTGTGGAAAATGCAATTGACGCAGGGGCGAATGCCATCACCGTCGAGATCAAAGACGGCGGCATTTCCTTTATACGAATTACAGATAATGGATGTGGGATTGCCAGAGAGGAAATTCCGATGGCATTTACCCGCCATGCGACAAGCAAAATAAAAAAGATAGAAGACCTTCTTACGATTCACAGTCTGGGATTTCGTGGGGAGGCTCTTTCTAGTGTAGCGGCGGTTGCACAGGTGGAACTGATCGCAAAAAGAGAAGAGGATCTGATCGGATGCCGCTATGAGATTCATGGCGGCAAAGAAGTGGCAAATGAAGAAGTAGGCTGCCCGGACGGCTCTACCTTTTTAATCCGGAATCTGTTCTATAATACGCCGGTGCGAGCCAAATTTTTAAAGACGAAAACGACAGAAGGCGGTTATATCAGCGAGGTAATGCTTCATTTTACACTGTCTCATCCGGAAATCCGGTTCCGCTTTATCTGGGATGGAAAAACGAAGATCCAGACATCGGGAAATGGCAATGTAAAAGACAATATTTACCAGCAGTTTGGCTCCGATATCACAAAAGCCATTCTGCCGGTCAGCGTAGAAAAGGATGGAATGAAATTAGAAGGATTTGTAGGAAAGCCGGAGATTTCCAGAGGAACAAGAACCTTTATGTATTACTACATCAATGGCAGATATATCAAAAGTCCGATCGTTACGAAAGCGATCGAGACCGGGTATGAGGGATTTACGATGACAAACCGTTTCCCGTTTGTCGTCTTGTTTTTGACAATTGACAGTGCCTTTTTGGATGTCAATGTGCATCCGACCAAGATGGAAGTCCGTTTTATGAATCAGGAAGAAGTGTTTGAACTTTTTCAGCAGGAGATCCATCGGGTGCTGCATGAGGCGACTCTGATCCCGAACGTTGCACCGGGCAAAGAAGAAAAGAAACCACTTTCTGCACAGATTCCAAAACCGCCTGAAAATCCGGCACCGGAGCCATTTGAACGGAAACGGATTGAAGAAACAAAACAGATAAATATGGAAAAAACCGGAAGCGCTGACGCAAAACAAAAACCAATGCAGCCGGTCAGCCCCGTGATTACACCGCAGACGCAGGAAGAAAAGCCGCAGATAAAATACGAGCAGCAGTCCTTTTTTAAAAATGAGATGCTGGCGGAAGAAGACCGTATTAAGTTCCGGCTGATCGGTCAGGTATTTGGGACGTACTGGATGATCGAATATGGAGAAGAAATGCTCATCATTGACCAGCATGCGGCTCATGAAAAAATTCTGTATGAGCAGCTAATGGAAGAACTTGCGGATAATCATGTGTACAGCCAGAATCTGGTAACGCCGCTTTTGATCTCTCTGACGCATAAGGAAAAAGAAATGCTTGGTAAATGCAAAGAGGCATTTTCCAAACTTGGGTTTGAGATAGAGGAATTTGGCGGGGATGAATATGCAATTGTGGCAGTTCCGTCGCATTTTCTGCATCTGGTAAGCAAAGATCTGTTTTACAGCATTTTGGATGAATTGATTGAAAATCCGATGGCAGACCGTATTGAAAAGATTACAGACCGCTGTGCTACCATTTCGTGCAAAGCCGCAGTAAAAGGGAATCATACGCTGTCCTTTGCAGAAGCCAATGAACTGATCGATAAGATGCTGCATGCCAAAGATCCGTATCACTGCCCGCATGGCAGACCGACGACGATCTCCATGTCGAAAAAAGAATTTGAAAAGAAATTTAAAAGGATTGTATCAGGATGAAAAAACCTATTATTATATTGACCGGTCCGACGGCTGCCGGAAAGACCAAAGCCTCGATCGAGCTTGCTCAAAAGATCGGAGGAGAGATCATATCGGCGGATTCGATGCAGGTATACAGGAAAATGAACATCGGAACGGCGAAGATCACACCGGAAGAGATGCAGGGGGTGCCTCATCATCTGGTGGATATCCTGCCGGTAGAAGAGCCGTTTCATGTATATGAATTCCAGCAGCTGGCAAAGCAGAGTCTGAAAAAAATTTATGAAAACGGACATATTCCGATCGTAGTCGGCGGTACGGGATTTTATATTCAGGCACTGCTTTACGATGTACAGTTTCAGGAAGAGCGGGAAGAAAATAAATACCGAAGAGAATTGGAAGAAATTGCCAGAGAAGAAGGCGCAGAAGCACTGCACAGGCGTTTGGAGGAAGTGGATCCGGAGTCTGCCGGAGCCATTCATAAGAATAATGTAAAGCGGGTCATTCGTGCGCTGGAGTATTATGAAGAGACGGGAACCCCGATTTCTGCACATAATAAAGAACAGCGGGAAAATGAGTCGCCTTATAACTTTTTGTATGTTGTGCTGACCATGGAGCGGAAAAAGCTGTATGACCGTATTAACCAGCGGGTAGACCAGATGGCAGAACAAGGGCTGGCAGAAGAAGTGACAAAACTTCATGAAGCAGGATATGGAAAGGGTCTGACTTCGATGCAGGCCATTGGATATAAAGAATGGTTTCCCTATTTTGAGGGAAAATGTTCCGAAGAAGAAGTGATCGAACAGATCAAGAAAGATACCAGACATTTTGCCAAGCGGCAGCTTACCTGGTTCCGGAGAGAACGGGAAGTACAGATGATTGACAAAGATCAATTTAACACGGAAAGCGAGATCGTGGAAGAAATCATAAGGCTGGCAAAAGAGAAAGGAATCATATAACAAAAAGTTTATTATAACCGGTTTTACGGGTTGAAAAAAGGAGAACATTATGCTGGAGACAGAAGAACGAAAAAAAATGTATGGACAGGCGGGGATCAGTGCGCCTGTATTTGAATATGGAGAACAGATCTGTGAGACACTAAAAGCAAGGTTTGAAGCCATTGATGAGATGGCAGAATATAATCAGTTGAAGGTGATGCAGGCATTTCATAAAAACCGTGTCAGCGCCGAGCATATGTATGGAACGACCGGATATGGTTACGATGACAGCGGACGGGATACACTGGAGAAAGTATATGCGGATATTTTTCACGCCGAAGATGCCCTTGTAAGAACGCAGATTACCTGTGGGACGCATGCACTGACGCTGGCACTTTCTTCCATCCTCCGGCCGGGAGACGAATTGTTATCTCCGGTTGGCAAGCCCTATGATACGCTGGAGGGAATCATAGGAATTAACGGAAAAAGCGAACCGGGATCGCTGCGTGAATTTGGGATCACCTATGCACAGGTCGATTTATTGAAAGACAGCGCGATCGATTATCCGGGAATAGAAAGCGCGTTAAATGAGAGAACGAAGCTGGTTACGATCCAGCGTTCCAAAGGGTATGCGATGCGCAAAACATTGTCCGTCAAACAGATCGGGGAGATTATAGCCTTTGTAAAAGAACGCCGTCCGGACGTCATCTGCATGGTAGACAACTGTTATGGGGAATTTGTGGACCGAATCGAACCGTCGGATGTCGGAGCGGATCTGGTTGTCGGCTCGCTGATTAAAAATCTGGGCGGTGGTATTGCGCCGATGGGCGGGTATCTTGTCGGAAGAAAAGATATCATTGAACTGGCGGCAAACCGTCTTACGGCACCGGGACTGGGAAAAGAGGTCGGAGCTTCGCTGGAGGTGAACCGTTCTTTTTACCAGGGACTGTTTTTTGCACCTCAGGTGGTGGCAAGTGCATTGAAATCCGCCATCTTTGCAGCAAATCTTTACGAAAATCTTGGGTTTGAGACAAGTCCGGGAAAAGACGAAGAGAGAAATGATATCATTCAGGCAGTTGCCCTTGGATCACCGGAACGGATCATTGCATTCTGTCGGGGAATCCAGGCGGGATCGCCGGTGGACAGTTACGTGGCACCGGAGCCGTATGCGATGCCGGGTTACCACAGCGATGTTATTATGGCGGCAGGAAACTTTATTCAGGGATCTTCGATTGAATTAAGTGCAGATGCCCCGATTGAACCGCCCTATAGTGTGTATTTTCAGGGAGGACTTACCTGGCAGCACGGAAAATATGGGATTTTGATGTCGCTTCAGAAGATGGTAGACGAAAAAATTGTCGAACTACCAAAATAAATTGCGAAAAGTATGTGAATTTTATGGGGTTCTATATATACATTTTTAAAAATGTATGGTAAAATAATTTATGTATGGGTAGACAATGTGTAGAGTCAGGAGGCTGTATGAGTCAACAATTTTACACAATGAAAGAACTTCCGGTATCGGAACGACCTTATGAAAAAGCGAAAGAACAGGGAGCAGCTGCGTTATCCGATGCAGAATTGCTTGCTGTTTTGCTGAAAACAGGAACGCACGAAAAAAACAGTGTGGAACTGGCAAGAGAAGTGCTTACTCTGCACCCGGTGCATAAGGGGCTGATGGGACTTTATTATCTGACGGACAAGCAGTTGAAAAAAGTTTGTGGTATCGGAGAGGTCAAAGCCATTCAGCTGCAATGTATGGCAGAATTGTCAAAACGGCTTGCCAGACAGCGGAAGCCGGGACGCGATCGATTTGATTCGCCGGAGTTTATCGCAAACTATTTCATGGAAGAGATGCGGACGCTGGAAACTGAGCAGACGAGAGTGCTGTATCTGGACAACCGCTGCCGTCTGATCCATTGTGAGAGGATTTTCAGTGGTTCTGTTGCAGCTTGTATACTGCATCCGAGAGAAGTTTTGAAAAAGGCACTTCAATACGATGCATCCTGTTTTGTACTGATACATAACCATCCAAGCGGCGACCCTACTCCGAGCCAGTCCGATCTGGATGCAACAATGCGTATGAAAAAAGCCGGAGAAATGATTGGAATTTCATTACTGGATCATTTGATTCTTGGAGATTATCAATATGTCAGCTTGAAAGAAAGAGGGCACATATGAAGGACTATAAAGATAGAGAGGATGAAGAAAATGCTAGGAAAAGCAATCGGAATTGACTTTGGTACAAGCTCAATTAAAATTTATAAAAATGGAGAAGGTGTGATCTTACATCAAAAGAGTGTGATTGCCATCTACAAAAAGAATCATGTATTTGCCGTTGGCGACGAGGCTTTTGAAATGTATGAAAAAGCACCGGAAAATCTGGATGTTTCCTATCCAATTAAAAATGGTGTTATTGCGGATATTGGAAATATGCAGGCATTGATCGACTACTTTTTTGCAGAATTAAATGGGAAAAAGAGATTCAAAGGAGCCGAATATTATATTGCTGTTCCGACGGATATTACCGAGGTAGAGAAGAGAGCTTATTTTGATCTTATTGCCAATACCAACCTGAAATCAAAGAAGATTCATGTCGTTGAAAAACCGATTGCAGATGCATTGGGAATGAATCTTGATATTACCAAATCGACAGGTACCCTTGTCGTAGATATCGGTGCCAATACAGCAGAGATTTCCGTTCTTTCTCTGGGGGGTATCGTACTGAGCCGTTTGATCCCGGTAGGAGGAAACCGCTTTGATGAAGCAATCATCAATAAAATTAAAAAAGATATGAATTTTGTCATCGGAGAAAAGAGTGCCGAGGCAATCAAGAAAAATATTGCATCTGCTTATGTGACCGATGCTCAGATGGACATCTGCGGCCGCAATCTGGTAACCGGACTCCCAAGTGAAATTACCGTAACCGGAGAATGTGTGCATGAAGCACTGGCAGAATTGTTCCAGAACATTGTAGACTCCATTAAGATTATTTTGGAGCGCACGCCACCGGAAATTTCTTCTGATATTTATAAATCCGGTCTTTATCTGACCGGAGGTTCCAGCCGCATTCAGGATCTTGGACAGTTTATTTACGATGAACTTGGGTTAAAGGTAAATTTGTGCGAAGAACCGGAAAGTACAGTTATCATGGGACTTGGCGCAGTGATCGAAGATCCGCAGCTTGCAAAACTTGCTTTATAAGCAGAATGGAGACAGGCGATGAAAAGAAAGAGAAGAAAGGGAAAGAGAGGAAAAAGCAAAAAAAAAGATAAAAAGACGGAGAAAGGAAAGGAAAAGAGAAGAGAAGAGAAAAAAGGGAAGAAAGAAAGGGAAAAGCAAAAGAGAAAGAAGCCGGAAGCAAAGAGTAAAGAACCAGCAGTAATTAAAAAAAAGAAAAAAGAAGATTTATAAAAAAGGAAAGAGAGGAAAAAGCGAAAAAAGATAAAAA
>ENA-OPFT01000218-OPFT01000218.1-human-gut-metagenome-genome-assembly--contig:-NODE-218-length-34881-cov-2.299259_pt1 | contig 34881 bp, 25 predicted proteins | sample MGYA00241714_ERZ501560 | MGnify/ENA primary metagenome ERZ501560 (study PRJEB25962, sample SAMEA2042392) | human gut metagenome | biome: human gut; feature: human-associated habitat; material: faeces...
CCGACATAGGAAGATGCCATAACACCGCCCTTTTTCACCTGGTCATTTAACATGGCAAGAGCAGCCGTCGTTCCCGGTGCGCCCGCACGCTCGAGTCCAAGTGCTTCAAAAATCTCCGCGATACTGTCTCCAACTGCCGGAGTCGGTGCAAGAGACAGGTCAATGATACCAAATGGTACATTCAGACGGCGTGATGCCTCATATGCCACCAGCTGGCCGACACGGGTAATCTTAAATGCCGTCTTTTTGATTGTCTCACATACTTTTCCAAAATCTTTGTCTTTTACACTCTCAAGTGCTGTTTTTACTACACCGGGGCCGCTGACACCGACATTGATGATTGCGTCACCTTCCGTAACACCGTGGAACGCACCTGCCATAAATGGGTTATCATCCGGCGCATTACAAAAGACAACCAGTTTGGCACAGCCAAGGGAATCCTGATCGGCTGTCAGTTTTGCCGTATCTTTTACAATTTTTCCCATCAATCGAATGGCATCCATATCCAGACCGGTCTTTGTCGAACCAACGTTGACCGAACTGCACACACGCTCTGTACAGGCAAGTGCCTGTGGAATTGAACGGATCAGGTACTCATCTGCTTTTGTCATTTTCTTCGATACCAGTGCCGTGTAGCCGCCGATAAAGTTTACGCCTACCGTCTTCGCCGCACGGTCAAGCGCTTTCGCAATCTGTACAAAGTCCTCCGGACTTTTGCAGGCCGATCCGCCGATCAGAGCTGCCGGTGTGATGGAAATACGTTTGTTTACAATCGGAATACCGTACTCCATGCTGATCTCTTCGCCGACTTTAACAAGATCTTTTGCCATCGTCGTGATCTTGTTGTAGATGTTATCGCATACTTTATTCAGGTCACTGTCAATGCAGTCCAACAGGCTGATTCCCATTGTAATGGTTCGCACATCCAGATTTTCCTTTTCGATCATATCATTGGTTTCAATTACTTCATGTATATTAATCACAGTTTTTATCCTCCTTAGATGCGGTGCATTTTGTCAAAAATTTCCTCCCGCTGTACGCGGATGATACAATGGATCTCTTCGCCCATTTTTTCAAGTTCTTCTGAAATTTCAGCAAAACTTTTTGTTGCATCTTCCATATTTACGATCATCATCATGTTAAAATACCCATCCACGATCGTCTGGGAAATGTCCAGAATGTTAATGTTTTTTTCTGAAAGATACGTACATACCTTTGCAATGATTCCTACACTGTCTTTTCCTACTACCGTAATAATTGTCTTCTTCATAATAATCTCCATTTCTTATTGTAATCTATTAACCTTGCACCAAAATCGGTGGAGTGGGTTCATTTCTACGTGCAACATCCAATACAAAATCTTTCCCCGGCACCATGCCTTCTTCCTGCGTCAACTCGTATTTTACCGTCTCATAAGCAAGTTCCGGATAATTATTGTCGTGACTGAGATGCCCCAAAAGAACATGTCGTAACTTATGTGCCATCAACTGCTTCAAAAGCCGTCCGCAGGCATCGTTGGAAAGGTGTCCTTTTTTTCCTAAGATGCGCATTTTCAGCGAATACGGATAACTGCCGACCTGAAGCATATTGATATCATGATTTGCCTCCAACAACATACCGTCACAATCCTGCAAATGGGAGATCGTATAATCGGTATATTCTCCCATATCCGTGGCTACTGCCAGTTTCCTGCCCTCTGCCCGCATCGTATATCCTACCGGATCTGCGGCATCGTGGGAAATGGAAAATGGTGTGACCTCCATACCGGCGACATGTACGGATTCATCGGGACGTACACAGCGAAACAGATCCGAATCCACTTTTCCGCATTTCCCGGTTTCCCGTATGTATTGTATCGTTCCCTCTGTCGCATAGATTGGTATCGCATATTTTCGTGCAATAGGGCCAAGCCCGCTGATATGATCGGCATGTTCATGTGTGATGAAAATGGCTTCTACCTGCTCCATCGACTGTTGTCTCTGCGCCAATCCTTCTTCAATTCTTTTCTTACTGATCCCGGCATCCAGTAAAATACCGGTATTCTCTGCCGACGTTCCCGCGAAAATACTGTTTCCGCTACTCCCGCTGGCAATACTGTACAATTCCATCCTGGTCTCTCCTGTCGCGTTACTTTTCCCAATACAGATCTACCCGGTCTCCTTCGTGAAGAGGCATTGTAAAATCGATAACATCGATTCCATTGAGTCTCGAAACCATCCGTTTTCCTCCCGGCTTTGTCAGATCGATTGGATACACATCAAACAGATCTACAAATACAGGCTTTGCCTTCTCCGGCAAAAGCGTCGGTGTCCCATTGATCTCAACTTTGATCCTTACCGGCAACTCCTGTACAGGGGTTGCTGCCGCAGGCGCCGGTTCTGCCTTCTCCTCCTGCAAAACCGTGTTCTGCACAACAGTCACCGGTTCTTCCTGCATTACATGATTTTTTGTCATAAATGGCAGATCTGCTGCCCAGGAAGGCAGTGGTTTCGGCGGAGCCAGTAACGGATCTTCTGCCGGTTCCTCCGCTTGCTTCTGTGCTTCTTTTACCAGATCTTCCACTACCGTAGAGGTCGGTGTCTTTTTCGGCGGTTCCAATAGTTTCGGTGGTTTTAGCGGCTGCTTGATCTGCGGTACCGGTTCCACCTCATCCCCATCGGTCACCCGGTGGGTACATGTGGTATCCTCGCCATTCAGTAAAATATCATCCCGCTCAGGTATCTTTTTATACTCAAACAATTCGGCGATCCGACATGTCTCATCCACCGAAATCCGGTCATCTTCACGAACCACATACCGGTCATCCTGCGGCTTTCCATTGACATACACTTTGACCGGATATTCCAGTTTCTCGCCAAAAAAGAGAACACTTATCTTCTTTTGGCACTCCTTGATGCGGCCAAGTGTCAAATGTGCCCGCTCGCCTTTTGTCGCAGGCTTGATACGCACCTGGTCTTCTTCCTGCAGCAGCTGGTTCAGATTCGTCTCTTTTCCATTTACTGCCACTTCTGCCGCTTCCCCAAGATATCCCTTGGCTTCGCGCTCTTCTCCATTGAGTTTATAATGCACGCTGTCCCCACGGGAAGGAAACAGGCTGTCCTGCGCAAATCCGGCATGAATACAGGCATCCAAAACCGTCGCTTTTCCATTATCGTATATTTTCACGCGTTCTTCATTTACTTTTACATAAATAAAACTGCTCTTCTGCTCATAATATTCCAGACAGATTCCAATCGGTGTCACAAGAGTGGAATCTTTTTTCACATTCGTTGCGCTAAAATCAATCTGCTGCAATACCTCGGCACCACGGATCGCCACTCGGTTTTCCGGCAGATTCAGCTTAACCGCCAGTTTTTCCGTAAAGCCCGGCATTTTTCCGCCTCCTCCGACGACAAACACCGCGCTGACCGGACTATTGCCATTTAATTCGATGATCTTCTGTGCGACGTTACTCACGATCGAATCTATCGCCTGCGCAGCCACTTCATGAATCTCTTCCCGAGAAACCTTGACTGTTTCACCCATGATATCTTTAAAAGTTACCATTTTTTTCCCGTCGGCGGCTTTTTTGGCTTTCTCAGCCGTCTCAAAATCAGTCAGATACCGCTTCGCGATTGCTTCCGTGATCTCGTCTCCTGCCAGCGGCATCATGCCAAAGGCAATGACGCTGCCTTCCTTAACGACAGAAATATCAGACGTACCGGCTCCTACATCGACCAATGCAATATTCAAAAGGCGGAACCGCTCCGGAATCGCCACATTGATTGCCGCAATCGGCTCCAATGTCAAACTTGCCACATGCAGTCCGGCATCCTCGACCGCCTGATACAATCCGTCTACGACTTCATCCGGCAAAAATGTTGCAATCATCTCCACACCGATGGACAATGCCATATGTTTTTCGATCATCTCCATCGGATATCCATTCAGATAATATTTTACCGGCGAATATCCGACGCAGTAAAAATGTTTGCCTTTATGGTCATTCTGCTGGCGAATGCGGTCATATGCCTTTTCTACCGCTATGCTGTCAAGTGAATGAATATGTTCTTGGGTCACCCGGGTCTCCGACTGCATTTCGTGTTCCACATACACCGTCTCTGTCTTCAGCACACGGCCGGCAGCCGCAATACTGACATTCGTCAGTTTCTGCCCGATTTCCACCTCCAGCTGCTTTTTCACACAAGCGATCTCATCTGCCACCGTGGCGATATCGTGAATCTGTCCATCGATCACGGCACGCGTCGTATGCTCCAGAGATTTTTGTGCCACAACAACAAAACGGTCCGTCCCGATACGATAACCAACGGTCCCAACAATACTTCTTGTACCAATATCCAAGCCAAATACATAATCTTCTCTGCTATTGTTCATAGTCATCCCTCATTCATTTCATACTGCCCGTGGATTTCTCCACTTCTTTCTAGTATATCACATCTATTCTCTATTTTCCACCATTACCTCGGCGGGTTCCATAAGCACTCATAATGCGTGCAATCTCTGCTTCCAGTTCTTCTTCACTGCCATCATTGTGGATCAGCCGGTCGCAATGCCGCTTCAAAAATGACGCAGAAACCTGCTTCTGCATAATGCTTTCCGCCCGTTTACGCGAATATCCGCGGGATTCCTGCAATCGTTTAAAACGCAGGGTATCCTCCGTCAATATTCCCCAGACCTCATTGCAGAGTTTATCGAGTCCGCTCTCATAAAGAATGGCACTCTCTACAAAAAACAGATTGTCCTCTCCGTATTTTGCTGCCTGCGTGGCAATCTCTTCCCACACGACAGGATGAATGATCTCATTGAGCATTCCCAGCTGTCTGTCATTAGCATATACAATTTTTCCCAGTCTTGTTCGGTTGATCGCACCGCTTTCATCGCAGATCTTCTTTCCAAAATGGGCCACAATTTTTTCATAGGCTTTCGTCCCCTGTTCCATCGCCTGATGTCCCAGTTCATCTGCCATACAGATACGCACTTTTTCATATTGTTTCAATATCGAAAGAACGGTTGATTTTCCACTGCCTACTCCTCCCGCCATTCCTATGATCATGGTCTTCCTCCTTCGTTACAGTCCGGTGCTGTTTCTATTTTGCCTCATACCAGGTCGTTCCCTGCTTCACATCGGCGATCAACGGCACTTTCAATGCTGCCGCATGAATCATTTCCTCATTCAGAATATGAGACACTTCCTCTATTTCCTCTATTTTTGTCTCTACCAAAAGTTCATCGTGAATCTGCAGGATCAGGCGCGACTGCATGTTTTCCTTCCGCAGTCTCGCATCCACACGGTTCATCGCAATCTTTATAATATCTGCTGCCGTTCCCTGAATCGGTGAATTCATCGCAATACGCTCCCCAAACTGCCGCTGCATGAAATTCTTCGCAGACAATTCCGGAATCGGGCGGCGGCGGCCGTAAAGAGAAGTCACATACCCTTTACTTTTTCCCATTTCCACCAGCGAATCCATATACTCTTTCACTTTCGGATACGTTTCAAAATAATCCTTTATATACTGTTCTGCCTGTTTTTTCGTGATCCCAAGATCCCGCGACAGGCCGAAGCCACTGATTCCATACACAATTCCAAAGTTTACCGCTTTGGCATCTCTTCTCTGCATTGGAGTAACTTCGTCATATGGCACGTGAAATACGAGAGATGCCGTCGTCTGGTGTACATCCGCATTTTCCTTGTACGCCTCGATCAGTTTTTCATCACCCGACATATGTGCCAGCACACGGAGTTCGATCTGAGAATAATCGGCATCCAAAAACACACAGCCTTCCTTCGGAACAAATACTTTACGAATCTGTCTGCCAAGTTCCATTCGGATTGGAATGTTTTGTAAATTCGGTTCCGTGCTGCTCAATCGCCCTGTCGCCGTGATCGTCTGATTAAAGGTCGTGCGGATCCGTCCATCCATATCAATGTAAACGGACAATCCGTCTGCATAGGTCGATTTTAATTTTGTCAGCTGGCGGTATTCCAGTATTTTTTCTACAATCGGGCTTTCAAAGCGCAGTTTCTCCAGCACTTCTGCCGAAGTCGAATACCCGGTCTTCGTTTTCTTTCCATATGGCATCCGGAGTTTTTCAAACAAAATCACACCAAGTTGTTTTGGCGAATTGATATTAAATTCTTCGCCCGCAAGATCATAGATCTCCTGCTCCAACACATCAATCCGCTCTCCCAGTTTTTCACTGTACTGACGCAAAGCTTCTCGTTTTACATAAATTCCCTCCTGCTCCATACGGTACAGCGTAAATACAAGGGGCATCTCAATCTCTTCAAATAACTCATACGACTTCATTGTCTTTAGTTTGCGGTGTAATGATTTATACGAAAGAAACGAAACAAGGGCACAGTAACAGGCATAATTTGTCACGTCTTCCGGCTGCGCCTGCCACATCTGATACAATGTTTTCTTCCCAAACATCTGGGAATATGGTGGCATGACAAATTCCGCATATTCTGCACTGATATCTTCTTCCTCAAATCCCTTCTGTACCGGATAAATGAGATAGGCTGCCACACTCGTATCAAAACATTTCTTTTCATCAAGTTCCGGCAATTCCGGCAATTGTTTTTTTAAGTCATTGGTAATAAATGTCACACCCGCCTCTTTGGCACGCTCCAGTTCGTCTTTTACCACCTGTTCTGACAGTTCGCCGCCTATAGCAAAGAACGATACCTTTTCTCCATCCGCAGTAATGGCACCGCCAAACAGACTTCCCTCTTCTTCCATAAATAACGTCATCTGGCCATTGGTCTGTCCGTCTTTGTCTGCCTTTTCCTTGCAAAGCAGCTTAAATGACAGCATCCCCTTTGCAATACAGTCATCCACGTAGCTGTGAAGCTGTGCAGCACGTTGGATCGTTTCAAATTTATCTTCCACTGCTGCATTGTTTTTTGTATCTTTTTCAAACCGGTTCATCAAGGACTTAAACTCCAAGACACTGATCTTTTCATATGCTTCCGGCGTAAACATCTCCTGCATTCTGCACTCTTCTAATTTTACCCCCAGCTTGCAGTCCGTTTTGATCGTTGCCAGTTTTTTACTGAGAAGAGCCAGTTTTGTATTGTTTTTTACGGCTTCTTTCGCACGGTTTGGTGTGATTTCTTCGACATGCGCGATGGCATTTTCAACTGTTCCAAATAATGTCAATATTTTTACCGCCGTTTTTTCGCCAACTCCCGGAACTCCCGGAATATTGTCAGAAGAATCCCCCATCAGTCCTTTGAGATCAATGATCTGCTCCGGTGTGACACCGTACTCTTCAATGACCTGTGGACGATTGTAATCCAAAACGGTTGTTTTTCCACCTTTTGTCTTCGGAATACGCACTTTGATCTTATCCGTCGCCAGCTGCAAAAGGTCGCGGTCCCCGGAAACCACCGAAACTTCCATCCCCTGCGCTTCTCCGGTCTTTGCCATCGTTCCGAGGATATCATCAGCTTCAATCCCCGCCTGCTCTTTCATCTGAATGTTCATGGAAGAAAGGATTTCTTTTAATACCGGAATCTGTTCTCTGAGTTCTCCCGGCATCGGTTTTCTTGTTCCTTTGTACTCATCAAACATTTCATGACGGAATGTCGGTGCTTTGACATCAAACGCCACCAAAAGATGAGTCGGATTTTCCTCGTCCAAAATTTTCAGTAAAATATTCAAAAATCCATAGATGGCATTCGTATGCAGTCCTTCGCGGTTTGTCAGATCCGGCACCCCGTAAAAGGCACGGTTTACAATACTGTTCCCATCGATCAATACAAGCTTGTCCACAAAAATACGTCCTTTCTTCTTTCACTAACATAGGAAAGACGCGGGTACCCGAAAAAGCACCTCGCGCCTCTCCTCATGTTGTCTCACTCTACCGAAATAAAGTAATAATAAACCGGCTGTCCACCGTTTTCAATCTCCACTTCAAGATCTTCCTCTTCTGCGCAGATCTTTTCTGCAATCTCTCTCGCCTGCTCTTCCGAACCATCCGCTCCATAATAAATGGTGATCAAGGCGCTGTCCGGTGTCTGCAGTTTATGGATCAGTTCGACGGTTGTCTCAACGATATCTTTTCCTACCGCTTCAATCGTCTTATCACTGAGTCCCATGAAATCTCCCTCTGCGATCTCTTTACCATCGATCGTCGTATCACGGACTGCGTATGTCACCTGACCGGAACGAACCTCATCAAGTGCTTCCGTCGTCGCACGCTCATTTTCCTCCGGCGAATTTCCGTCAATATACTGAATCATCGCCGTGATTCCCTGTGGAATGTTTTTCGTCGGAATTACAACGATATTTTTATCTTCCGTCAGACTCTTCGCCTGATTTGCCGCAAGAATAATATTGGAATTGTTTGGCAAGATGTAAATGGTGTCTGCATTTATCTGCTCAATTGCCTCTAATATGTCTTCCGTGCTCGGATTCATCGTCTGACCGCCCTCAATGATAACATCCACACCAAGTTCGGTAAAGATCTCGCTCAAACCGGTTCCTGCCGAAACACAGATAAACCCTTCCGGTTTTCTCGTTTTTTCCTGCACGCTCTCCATTTTCTTCAATTCTTCTTCCGCTGTTTTCGCAACGGCTTTTTCATTGGACATAATGACACGTTCATTATGCTCTTCGCGCATATTGTCAATCTTCATACGTGTCAATTCTCCGTAGCTGAGTCCCTTTTGGATCGCAAGGCCCGGATCATTTGTATGCACATGAACTTTAACGAGATCTTCATCTGCCACGCAGACGATAGAATCTCCAATATTTTCCAAATATTGTTTGAATTCAATCTCGTCTTCACTCGTAAATTCTGCTCCGTTGAGCATGACGATAAATTCTGTACAATAACCAAATTTGATGTTCTCTGTCTCAATTCCCGTCGCTCCGGCTCCTGTCGTTACCGGACCGCCGGCTGCTTTTTTCACCGGTTCATAAGCAATCTCTTTTCCCAAAAGGGCATCTAATATCCCTTCCATGATCGTTACCAGACCTTTTCCTCCGGAATCGACCACTCCGGCTTCTTTCAGCACCGGAAGCATCTCCGGTGTCCGGTCAAGTGTCTCGTTCATTTCCCGAATCACCTGTTCCAGAAACTCTGCCGGATCTTCGCTTTTTGGTGCAAGCTGTGCTGCCTTCTCTGCTCCTGCCTTGGCAACGGTCAGGATCGTACCTTCTTTCGGTTTCATTACTGCTTTGTACGCAGAATCCACCGCTTTTTCAAAGGCCTTCCCCAGCACATACACATCTGCCTCGTCTACTTCCCTCAGCACACGGGTAAACCCACGGAACAGCTGGGAAAGAATAACGCCTGAATTTCCTCTGGCTCCACGAAGGGATCCGCTTGAGATTGCCTTACAAAGGGTTTCCATCGAAGGATCTTCCAAGGCTGCCACATCATCCGCAGCAGACATGATCGTCATCGTCATATTCGTTCCGGTATCACCATCCGGCACCGGAAAAACATTTAATTCATTAATGTATTCTTTTTTTGCCTGAAGCGCCGCAGCTCCGGCGAGAAAACATTTTCTCACCAGTGCAGCGTCAATCTTTTTTACGCTCACTCTCTTTGACCTCCAAATATCAACACTAGTATCCTCTCATCCATCAGTCAACCACTTTAACATCTTCTACGCGCACAATGATCTTGCCGACTTCCATTCCGGTAAATTCTTCCACTTTATATTTGACACTCTCTACCAGATTTTCGGCAACAGTCATAATGCTCACACCATAGGCTACAATGATGCGAAGTTCGATATAGAGTTTATTATCCTTTACATTCACATAGACACCATGACGAATGCTGTCTTTTTTCAGCAGTTTGACAATACCATCTTTCATATTTACAGAGGCCATGCCGACTACTCCGGCACATTCCACTGCGGCAGAACCGGCATATTTTGCCAGTACATCTTCATCTACGAGAATTTTTCCCATCTCATTATCAAGTTCACCCTTCATATTGACCCTCCATTCACTCAAAATATAGTTGTTTTTATTGTACACCAAAACACAAAAAAAATCAATTCTTTCCCGATTCTTTTCACGTTTTTTGAGAAAAAGAATAGAATACTAGTAACTTCTCCTTTGTGCAGGACAGGCGATTATGAAAAAATTACTCGGTTTTATCCTATTCTGGATCGGTATCGGCATGGCGGTCATGCTCTTTATCACAAATGGTTTTCTCGCCATCTGTATTATACTGCTCTGTCTGATCCTTGGTTACAATCTCTTTACCTCCTGCTGAAAATTCCGAACGTCAAAAAAGCCAACCACTGTCTCCAGTCATTGGCTCTCTTATTCTAAGTATAGAGTGGACTATGCTCTTTCCACTTTTCCTGAACGAAGGCAGGAAGTACAAACGTACATCTTCTTCGTTCCACCATTCACCTTAACTCTAACCGATTTCAAATTAGATTTCCACATTTTGTTGCTTCTTCTATGAGAATGGCTGACAGCGTTACCGAAATGTACACTCTTATCACAAACTGCACACTTTGCCATGAAAAGCACCTCCTTCTATAAAATCTTATGTCAAAACCTTATTTTTTGTTTCACACACAACACGACTATTTTATCAAATCTTTTGATAGAATGCAAGAAAAAAATTCAAATTTTTTGATTTTTTTTCGTTATTCGCATTTTATTCTCCGTCTTTTTCGTTTTTCTCGTTCTTTTTGGAGAATTTTTCCACAAATTCCGGAACCATATCCAGCAATTTTGTAATACCATCCTGATTCTTTACATTTACAAGACGGGATGTTCCATCTTTGATCACCAATACAGCGCTTGGCTGGATCTTTCCACCCATTCCACCGCCGCCATTGTTCTTTTTCGCGCTATCGTCAGAAAATGCACCGGCTGCAACGCCAAAGCTTACATCCACTAGAGGAAGTACGATTGTGCCATCCTCAAAACGTACCGCATCTCCGATCACGGTCTTTGTTGTAATAAAATTGTCCATCCCCTTAAAAAGAGACTCTACCGTATTGTTAAAACTATTGTCACTCATTTTCATTTCCTCACTTTCCTAATGCTTGATCGATCCATCGCTTGATATCCGGATCCAGATATCCACGGATCACCAGACGCACCATATAGATCAGCCGCGCCTTTCCCTTTACATAACCATCTGCCTGAAACCGCTTTTCCTCAAATTCCGGACAAATCTGAAGTCCATCCGTATAAGCAAGAGGCACCATACTTACCGCTCCTAAAAGCCAGCCGGTCGTACAGGGATCGCCTGTCCCAAATACGATCTTTCCGTCGATCTTCTCCGGAGCCACATACCGAAGCAGCGCAAGCAGTTCTTTTTTTACGGTACGGATCCCGCGTTTGTTTGCCGGATCCTTTATAAACGTAATTATACTTGATATTTTGTCAAATGAAAAGCCTTTTTTCTTTCTTTTTTTCTTCTTTTTCTTCGGAGAATCTGATCTATCCCCGGATACCGGTTTTGGTTTCTGTGCCAGCGGATTTTCCTGTACACGCTCATCTGAAAAATCGGTTGTTACAATAACAGCTTCTTCCGTCTCCGGAGTTTCTTTTGTTTCTTCTTTCTTCTCCTCGGTTTTTTTCGTCCGTCGGAAAAAGGAGGGGATTTTCCGGATCCTGTCAAGTGGGATTCCGAAAATACGGATACGGATGCCGCTTGACATCGTCTCCTGAACGATATAGACCACCCGCAAAAGCCAGCTGATCTGACATCTCACCTCGATCTCTTCTGCTGTTTCCACCGTAACCCGGTAACGCACCGGCACAAACAATGCCGCACACAGAAGGAGCACGCAGAGCACCAGCAGAACCAGTAAGATCATACCAATTGTTTTGAGTATGGCAAGCACAACTGCCACTCTACATCACCTTCCTCCTATCTCGAAAAATCATCCTTTTCAAATATACGTTTCGGCGAAAACTCCTCCGAGGCGGCATAGCCTTCACATAAGATTTGTTCGACAACCGCTACCGCCGCATCATAATCAGAGGTAACGCCAATGACATAAAGTTCCTTCTGTCCATAATATTTGAAAAACAATTGATCGGTATTCATTATTTCAAAAAGATTTTTTTCATTTTCGGCAAGCGTAATGATATAAAAGCTCTTTTTCCATGGAAGTTTTTGGAAAATGCTTCGTTCTTTAATGATTTTTTTGCACTTTTTTTCCTGCTTTCGGACCTTTTCGTCCATGTAAAGGTCTTTGTACCAAAAAATCATTCGCTCCTCCATTCTGCCGCCTCATCCATCCATTCACGCAGTTCCATCATGGCAGCTTTCTTCTCTGCCTCATTCTGGCATCCAAACAGATTGGTTCGGATATATGTCTCAATCTCCCCGGCATTGGTAAATTCTACCGGAAGTTTTTCAAGCACTTCTGCCATAACCGCTTTCTTTAGCGGTTTGGAAAGAGTGGATAAAAAGTCTGACAATTCTCCGGTCAGTTCTTTGATCTTTTCCGCTTCTGCCGCAGCCTCGACCGTATCATTCTCTCCAAAACGTTCCATATCAATGAACAAACTGTCGGACAACAAATTTGCTATTTTCGCAAAAGCATCAAATTCTTCGCCTTTTCCCAGTTCTTCAATGATCTTTTTGTGAGACGATTTGATCTCAAAAAGGACCGCTTCCAGATAACTGGATTTTTCCACATATGTTTCAATCTTTCCTTCCAGTTTAACAAGTCCTTCTTCGTTCAGACTGCCTTCCGCCACTTGCATCAAAACCTCACGGCAATGCTCATACAAGGCACTCTCTTCCCTCTTATGACAATTGGCAAGACTGAGCGCATACATCGCATTTACTACCTTTTGCAGCTGATAATAAAAATCGGTCACACGCAAAATATACTCTCCTGCTTTTTCCAGTTCTTTACTCATCGACTCAAACGATTCTTTAGTCAAACCTGCAAAATCCGTATTCTGCAATTCCTTCAAAAGTTCTGCAATGGCATCTTCTTCCGTCTCCGTACCGGCTTTCTGAAGCATGGCAGCCGAACGTATCATATAGATAAAGTTATCAAGCGATACCATATCGCCTCCGATATACAGACTTCCGGTGTCCTGAATTTTTCCCATCAGGCGCTGTTTTGTCATGTGTACCGGAATCATTCCCATCAGCTGCTGAAGCCGTTCTTTGACGATGCTCTGATCCTTGTTTCCCACGAGAAATGCCATCAGTTCTTTGACAAACACATCTTCTTCTGTCGCAAAAACATCTTTCTGATATGGCTCTTCCTCTTCAAAATCGAACTTACGGTGTTTCAATACATAATCATAACAGATCAGCTGATCAGTATAGGACGTATACTTCTCCATCACCTGTGTGATCTCGCCACGAATGTGGTCAAGCCGTTCGATACAGGCATTCTGCGCTTCCACATTTTCTTCATACACATGCGGAATCTCCCGGCGCACTTCATCGTATCTGCGCTCTTCCTCTTCCGACAGATCAATGCCTTCCTGACAGGTCTCCACTAACATATAGGCAGAAAACACCAATTCTATGGAAGCATAATTCAAATACGTATCTGCCAGATAATTGGCATAAATTGGAAGATTCTTACGGGGCGCAACTCCCTTGTCCAGGTCTTTTATAATTTTTCGAATCTGATTCATCGTTTCCTCCTGTTTTGCAGGGTCCCCCCTACAGTACTAATACCCATCCTGTCAGCCAGCGCAGTCCATTTTGTACATAATCAAAACTTACCGGCTGTCCGGACAATACCGGATAAAACAGCAGGAACAGTCCCACGGCTGCGGCAACATAGGCATAAGCAAAAATACGTTTCTTTTTATTCTCTCCGATGAAACGGTACAAGCTATAACCGATCATCATTGTAACAAATGGCACACTCGGGAAATAATGGTAAGCAAAAGTACATCTTGGAACAAGCATCCACGGAACGTACTGTACCAAATAAGCAAATACAAGGAACAATGCCGTCTTGTCCACTTTCTTTACAACCAAGTAAATCATGTAAATAAAGGCAAAGATGCCTGCCCACCATACAAGTGGATTACCAAAAGCACTGATTCCTTCGCGCATATCATTTGCCACGGTATTGCAATAGTAAAATACCGGGCGGATCATCGTCGGCCATTCATACCAGGTGGAAGAATACGGATGTGTTGCCTCCAGCTGGGAATGATAACTGTACATCGTTTTCTGGTTATGAATCATACGGGTAAACAGTCCATCTGTCGTTCCATCGTTAAATGGAATATAAGAAAACAGATAGATCAATCCCGGGATTACAACAAAGAATACGACACATGCGCCAATTGTCTTCAGGAAATTCCCCTTAAACACATCAATGACATGCTGATGTGCAATTGTTCCGGTACTTCCTCCCGGATTATTGCATGCCCTGCGGTATTCCATATAGCGGTAAAGCATGATAGCAGCAAAAAATATCGCAAGTCCTGCCGCCGCATAAACCGCCGTCCATTTGCTGGCACAGCCGAGTCCCATCATCAGACCGCTTAAGAAAAGCGGAATCAACGTCTTTTTAAATTCTGTATCGTAAAAACTTGTCTGTGCATAGCGAAGCATAAAGTAAAACATCGCTATGATAAAGAACGTACCATATACGTCAATTGTGGCAATTCTTGTCTGCGTAAAATGCATAAAGTCAAAGGCAAATAATGCTGTAACCACGCCTGCCACCCACGTCTGATGGAACAGTCTCTTTCCAAACAGATACAAAAACGGGAGCATTCCGATACCAAACAAAGTACCGATGATACGCCATCCAAATGGATTCATGCCAAAAATACGGATTCCGAGGGAAATAAAGATTTTACCCAATGGCGGATGTGTATTTTCGTAATTATACAGATCATGAATCATCTCATACGCTGTACGAGCGTGATAAATTTCGTCAAAGTACGTACCGCTGCGGAATGTATGCGCATCGTCGTACTCCTCCTGCTCGTCAAAAAGTTCCGGATACTGGTCTTTATTGACCGGAACGACCAGATTGCCGTCCGCATCTTTAAATACCATTTCTTTTAACGTCACCAAATCTTCTACCGTCGTAAAACGGATGTAACGTGTGTTCACATCAAATGGCGTCGTGGCTTCGGAACCGCCGTCTGCAACAAGCTGTACATTATTCCATTTAAAAACATCGGAAATTTTTGCCGTTCCACCACTTACATAATTCGTTCCGTCATTAGAAAGTTCCATATAGAGGCTTCGATTTTCATAACTGCCGGAAAACACTTCAAATTCTTTCAGATTTTTCACTTCGCCAAAATCAAGCACGATCTGCTGTCCCGCCTGCGTTCCTTCCCATCCGGTTTCCGGAGCACTTGCCTTTCCCAGATCATGGAATGCAAAGATACCATAAACAAGCATAATAGCAAACAAAATAATGTAATCCGTCTTTGTCATTTTTTCCATCACAACCGTTGGAATAATTTTCCATTCAAATCGCTTTTCCGGCTGCTTTTGAACTGCCTGTCTTTTCTTTTTGGATTTTCCTCCCTCATCTATGTTCGCTTCACGGACAACCTCGCTCTTCTTAAAAATGCTGTATAAAATATAACCAAACATAAAGATTGCCAGCACGGCCGTTGCCCCAACAATGTATCCCGTCGGTCCTGTCGTCTCAAGTTCAACCCATGTATAATAAACGTGGGCAGTATTCAGATAGACAACAAGCCAGTACCCGATCAGACAGTAAAATAATTCTTTACAAGGGCGGTAGATAAAAGCTGCCATCAGCAACCCAATCGCCGGAATCAAATATCTCTCATGCATACGTACTGAAAAGCAGAACATAACACTAATGGTCACTACCATGCTGAGGAAATATTTGGACTTATCGTTTTTCATTTTAAAGAAAACCAGCGCACTCAGAACCACTGCCATAATAATAGCAATCGTTCCCCATGTCTTTGCCGGTATAAACAAAAACTTCTCCGTCTGTTCATGCCAGTTTTTTCCAATGATCGCCCAGAAATTATACGCGTTGACCGAACAATATTCAAACATTCCCAATGTTCCCGTATATTTTTCCAACGATTCCTGCAACCCAAACGGAAGCGCCACAACAACCATAGAACAAAGTGCTGCAATTCCCCCGATCAGATCCCTGCGCATTTTTTTGAAACTGAAATCATGCAGGAATACCTGCTCAATGATCGAATAAATAACAATCGGCGCAAACATAACCATCTGTGGTTTTAAAAGCATACCTCCACAAAATGCAAAATATGCCAGAATTCTCTTTTCTTCCATAAACAGGTAGCAGGTCAGCAAAACGGCAAAACATAACGTACCATCTACCTGTCCCCACACAGAACTATCTGCCACAATTGCCGGATTCAGAGCATAAAGAGCCGAAAGCATAAGTGACATTCCCTCAGAAAATCTCTTCTTTGCCATGACATAGATCAAATATGCTGCTGCCAGATCAAACAGCATCGGAAACAGCTTGATCAAAAATAATCCTGTCGTAGAATAATTGTCAATATTAAACAGATGACGAATCGCTCCCACCAGCCATAAAATAAGAATATACCCCGGTGGATAATCCGTTACATTCCCATCACGGAAATTTGTAAACGCCGTCTCCGACCAAACCCGGAAACAGGTAATATCCACACTGTATCCCTCGTTCTTTACTGCCAATATCGCTTTCACGATAAATGCCGCAACCAGAACAAGAATAATATTAAATTTCTGCTGCTTCATGGAACTTTTTGCGATCAAGCGGCTTCCATCCACTTCCCCCTGAAACCACATCCAGTAAAGCGCCAAAAAGGCAATTACTGAAACTACCGCAATCGTTAAAATATCCTGATACATCTCTTCCTTCTTTTCCTCCTTGTTAATTATCTCTCACTCAGGAACGTTTCACATGCTCATGAGTAAATAAATGGTCCGAACAATATTCATAATTTCCCTCGCATTTTGAGCAATACCGGAACTCAAGCTGCGGAGAATCAATCTCTGTCCTTCCACAAATTGCACATTTGTGTCTTGGCTGCCCTGCCTGCTGTGCCGTATTTTTGTAAATGACGCGGCGTTTTTTCGCCTGCTTCATACGCATTCCCAAATGCGGCTCTCTTGCAATCGCATAAAAGATTACAAAATCCAAAAGTGCTGCCACAATCAAAAGCATCCGCATGTATCCACGATAATCTCCGGTCTGAGCATATTGCACGATCTCAACAACATTCAGCAAAATGTAAATATATCCCAGCCATTTTGCCTTGATCGGAATCAGGAAATACAAACGGAATACCGTATCCGGAAACAGAAAAGCAAAGGCTAAAAACATGGAAAGATTCAAATCACTCAGATCGATCTGACAGGCAAGTCCAAATCCAATCTGCGGCGCCAGGGCCTGTCCGTTTGCATGACAAACGACAAAATAATAGCCAAATGTCATAATGAGGATCAATAAAATCCCGGTAAAATAAAAGGCATTAAATCGAAATCTTCCCCAGATCTGCTCTAACATATTGCCGATCCAGTAATACACATACAGCATGATACCAAAGAATATCATATTGATCAGCGCGCCACCGGAACCAATGCTCACATACGGATAAAAGAGAAATGTTACGATTCTCCATACCTGTCCATGCAGGATGGCATAAACATTGAGGCTCAGATACATTTCATAAAATCCCGGAACCACCAGTCCGATCACACTTCCAATAATGCTTACGATAACCATATAACGCATCAAATTAGGAATCGCATAGCGTCCCAATTTACGCTCTACCTTATCAAACCATTTCATAAATATTAAAAACCTCGCTTTTAAAATAAGTTTTTCTTCTTAAAGAAGAATACTAAAACTACGGTTACGATTAACGTGATCGCTGTCACAATATAAAATCCATACGGGTTGTTCCCCAATGGAATATGCTGAAAATTCATTCCGTAAAAGCTGGCAATCATCGTTGGAATCGAAAGTACGATCGTCACGGTTGACAAAAATTTCATAACCACATTGAGGTTATTGGAAATAACGGAAGCAAACGCGTCCATCGTTCCACTCAAAATGTCACTGTAAATTTTTGCCATCTCGATTGCCTGTTTATTTTCTACGATAACGTCCTCCAGCAGATCTTCATCTTCCGGATATTTTTTGATTTTCTCTGTACGTAACAGTTTCTCCAGCACCGTTTCATTCGACCGCAGCGACGTCGTAAAGTAAACCAGACTTTTTTCCAATTCCAAAAGTTCGATCAACTCTTTATTTCTCTGCGAAATATGCAGTTTTTCTTCAATCTGTTCGCTCTTGCGGTCAATAATACGCAGATAACGCAGATAAGAAGTTGCATTGCGGTAAAGGATCTGAAATACAAATCGTGTTTTCTTAAATGTGTAAAATTCTCGTTCACGGTTATTCATAAACGCTTTTAATACCGGTGTCTCTTCTAGGCATACGGTCACTATGATCTTTTCCGTTGTATAGATACCAAGAGGAATCGTCACATACCTGTCTTTTTCATCTAAAGAAGGGATGTCCACCAAAATCACAACATAGTCATTCTCTATTTCCACACGGGAACGTTCTTCATCATCCAGAGGTGCACGCAGATCATCCATATCAATTCCTGTAGTCGCCGACACGGTTTCCAGTTCTTCCATCGTGGGTTTGGTCAGTGCAACCCAGCATCCTTCTGTCACTTGATCCAATTCCTGTAGTCCGTCTTCGACGGTATTAAAAATTTGAAGCATGCTTCTTTCCTCCTATTCTTTGTAAATTGTAAACATAGATATTTTTATTATACTTTTTTGGGGAATCTTTGTCAAACTGTATTTGTTTTGTTATACCGTTTTAATTAGAAAATGAAACCAAAGATTTCCCTCCGGGACCGCTCGTGCTTCGTTAATCCACGTAACAGTGCATGAGGGCAGACTACGCCCTCTATGCATTGACGGTGTTCAAAATCCCTTATGGAAAATCTTTGATCTCATTTTTCTAAATAGAACGGCAACAAAACAAATTAAATTTATATTGTGTAACCGTATTCAATCGGCTGTCTGGGTTTCTCGTTCTATTTGGTAAAGTACAGAATCTGGTCTTCCTGCAAGGCTACCTGATCTAAGTTGTTTAACCGGACGAATTCTTCCCAGGATGTCTCATGTGCCATCAAAACTTCGCCCAGACTTTGTTTTCCATCGGTGATGTACACTTTTTTCTCTTCTTCGATGTCAGAAGAACTTTCGGAAGAAACGACTTCTTTTTCTTCTGGTGCTTCTGACGGTTCTTCTGCCACTTTTTCCGTCTCATTTTCTGCGTTTTCGTTTTCGGAGACTTTCATGCTGCTCTCTTCCTGCGACTGTACCTGCGATTGGTTTTCCGTCTCGTCGGTCACTGCTGTTACCGGCAATGGTTCGTCTTTTGGCGCCGGCATACAGATCATCCCCTGATGAGAGCGTACCATCGGAATGCAGATTTCCTGTCCCACCTGTAGATTGTACACATCTACATAAGGATTGGCGCGCAGCAGCATCGCCATCGGGATCCGGTAATACCGGCTGAGCTGATACAGCGTATCTCCCGGTTTTATCACATGTACCATTCCATTACAATATCTGCGATTCATGAAATTTCCTCAATTCTATTTGCTTCTCTAACAGTATATTCATTTGCCAATTTTAAGTTACTCGCGAATTTTGTTTACAAAACGCAAATTTTGTCGTATACTATAACTCAAAGCGCATTTTTTATAAAACACATTTAATAAGTAGTAAAGCACTTTCATAAAGATAGAGATATACGTTTCACATAATGGAGGTTAGTATGAACAGAGTAGGTATAGATATTGGCTCAACAACAGTCAAGATCGCGATTATCGACGAACAAAATAAAATCTTGTTTTCTGCGTATGAACGTCACTACGCAAATATTCAGGAAACGCTTCGCGGCATCATTGAGCGCGCTTATGAACAGCTTGGTGATCAGGCAATCGCACCGATGATCACCGGTTCCGGCGGATTAACCATTTCGGAACACCTTGACATTCCTTTTGTTCAGGAGGTTGTCAGTGTAGCAACTTCCTTAAAGGATTTCGCTCCTCAGACCGACGTAGCAATCGAACTCGGTGGAGAAGATGCCAAGATTATTTATTTTACCGGAGGAATCGAGCAGCGAATGAATGGAATCTGTGCCGGTGGTACCGGTTCTTTAATCGACCAGATGGCAACGTTGTTAAAAACCGATGCTGCCGGGCTCAATGAATATGCCAAAGATTACCGGGCAATCTATCCGATTGCTTCCCGTTGTGGTGTATTTGCCAAAACGGACATTCAGCCGCTGATCAACGAAGGCGCCTCCAAACCGGACCTTGCCGCTTCCATTTTTCAGGCGGTAGTCAACCAGACGATCAGTGGACTTGCCTGCGGTAAACCAATCCGCGGAAATGTTGCTTTCTTAGGGGGACCGCTTCATTTTCTTACGGAATTAAAAGCAGCATTCATCCGCACTCTCGAGCTGACCGACGATGCGATCATTGCACCGGAACATTCTCATCTTTTTGCCGCAAGTGGTGCCGCGATGAATTCAAAAGGCGAAGGCGAGACAACCTTAAAACAATTATTGGACAAATTGAGCAGCAAGATTCATATGGAATTCGAAGTAACCCGTATGGAACCATTGTTTGCTTCGGAAAAAGAATACAAAGACTTTACGGCACGCCACAACAACCATGCTGTAAAAAAAGGAAATCTTGCCGATTATGAAGGAAATGTTTTTCTCGGAATCGATGCCGGTTCCACGACGACAAAAGTCGCCCTCGTTGGAGAAGACGGATCCCTTTTGTATTCTTTCTATGATAATAACAACGGTAGTCCGTTGAAAACGACAATCAAAGCCGTGAAAGAAATTTACGAACTTCTTCCGGACAGCGCAACGATCGTCCGTTCCTGCTCGACCGGTTACGGCGAAGCATTGATTAAGTCTGCCCTGATGTTGGACGAGGGGGAAGTCGAGACAGTATCCCATTATTATGCCGCTTCTTTCTTCGAGCCAAATGTAGACTGTATTCTGGACATCGGCGGACAGGATATGAAATGTATTAAAATTAAAAATAACTCGGTAGACAGCGTACAGTTAAATGAGGCATGCTCTTCCGGTTGTGGTTCCTTTATTGAAACCTTTGCCCGTTCCTTGAATTACGGAGTCAAAGATTTTGCGAAACTTGCCTTATTTGCCGAAAACCCGATCGATCTTGGATCGCGTTGTACGGTATTTATGAACTCCAAAGTAAAGCAGGCGCAGAAAGAAGGTGCTACGGTAGCCGACATTTCTGCCGGTCTTGCCATTTCCGTCATTAAAAATGCCCTGCTGAAGGTAATCAAACTGACGGATCCGAAAGATCTCGGAACGAATGTCGTCGTGCAGGGAGGAACCTTCTACAACGATGCGGTTCTCCGCAGTTTTGAGCGCGTTTCCGGCTGTCAGGCAGTACGCCCGGACATCGCCGGTATCATGGGAGCTTTTGGTGCCGCCCTGATCGCGCGCGAACATTACGAAGAAGGAATGCCTACCACCATGCTTCCTTTAGAGGACATCATTGCTTTGAAATTTGAAAGTTCCATGTCTCGTTGTAAGGGCTGTACGAACCAGTGCCGCCTTACGATCAACAAATTTACCGGCGGCCGCCAGTTTATCTCCGGAAACCGCTGTGAGCGTGGTCTTGGAATTACCAAAAAGAAAAAGGATGTGCCAAACTTATTTGAATATAAAAACAAACGATTATTCGACCATTACAAACCATTGACCGCGGACAAAGCATACCGTGGCAAAGTCGGTATTCCGCGTGTTTTGAATATGTACGAGGATTATCCATTCTGGTTTACATTCTTTACGGAACTTGGCTACGAAGTCGTTCTTTCGCCAAAATCCAGCCGGAAGATTTACTCACTGGGTATTGAATCCATCCCGAGTGAATCCGAATGTTACCCGGCAAAACTGGCACATGGTCATGTGATGTGGCTGATCCATCAGGGACTGGATTACATCTTCTATCCTTGTGTGCCTTACGAGCGCTGTGAATTTGAGGGTGCCGGCAATCATTACAATTGTCCGATCGTTACCTCTTACGGCGAAAATATTAAAAACAACGTCGAAGAGCTTGCCGGTTCTGACATTATTTTCCAGAATCCATTTCTTTCTTTCGAAAGTGAAAAGATTCTTACCGACGAATTAGTAAAAGTCATTTCAAAGGAAAACGGCATTGCGGAATCGGAGATCCGCCAGGCTGCCCATACTGCCTTTGAAGAATTGACAGAAACAAGAGAAGATATCAAACGCAAGGGCGAGGAAGTCCTGAAATGGATGAAAGACAACGGCAAACACGGCATTGTCCTTGCCGGTCGTCCGTATCATATTGATCCGGAGATCAACCACGGAATTCCGGAATTGATTGCTTCTTATGATATTGCCGTTCTTTCCGAGGACAGTGTATCACATCTGGAGCCGATCAACCGCCCTACGATCGCGATGGATCAATGGATGTATCATTCCCGTCTGTACGCCGCCGCAACCTTTGTACGCACGCAGGATAATCTGGATATGATCCAGTTAAATTCCTTTGGCTGTGGTCTGGATGCGGTAACAACAGATCAGGTTAATGACATCTTGACGGGTTCCAATAAAATCTGTACCGTCCTTAAGATTGACGAAGTAAACAACCTAGGGGCAGCCAGAATCCGTATCCGCTCTCTGATCTCCGCAGTAAAAGACCGTGAGCGAAAGGGCGTAAAAGCAGAGGTCAAAGATGCCGCTTACCACCGCGTGACCTTTACCGAGGAAATGCGTAAAAACTATACGATCCTCGCACCGCAGATGTCACCGATTCATTTCGACATGGTCGTTCCGGCACTTGCCGCTGCCGGCTATAACATCGTCCAGCTTCCTACCGGAGAGGACGAATTGGATTACGGCCTCAAATATGTCAACAACGATGCCTGCTATCCTTCTCTTCTTGTCGTTGGACAGTTTATGAAGGCTCTGCTTTCCGGCAAATATGACCTTGACCGTACTGCGATCATCATCACCCAGACCGGTGGTGGATGCCGTGCGACAAACTATATCGGATTTATCCGCCGTGCCCTGCGAAAAGCCGGCATGGAACAGGTGCCTGTTATCTCACTGAGTGCCGGTGTAGAAAAGAATCCGGGATTTAAGATCAATTACCGTCTTCTCAATGGTGCCATTCAGGCTTTGATATATGGCGATCTGTTTATGCGTGTTGTTTACAAAACCCGCCCATACGAAAAAGTGCCGGGTTCTGTCAATGCCCTTCATGAAAAATGGAAACAGATTTGTATCGAAGCGGTAAAACATCCGAAACGTTCGGAGTTCCACAAAAACATCCGTGGAATTATCAAAGATTTTGATGCCATTGAACTTCGCGATGATGTTAAGAAACCGAAAGTTGGTATCGTCGGCGAGATTTTGGTAAAATACCTGCCAGCCGCCAACAACTACATCGTTAAACTGTTGGAAGAAGAAGGCGCTGAAGCCGTATGTCCGGACATGCTGGACTTCTTCATGTACAGTGCTTACAATAATATTTTTAAAGCGGAACACCTTGGCAAACCAGCCTCTACGAAGCTTCTTTCCAAAGCTGCCATCTGGTTTATGGAACGTTATCGTAAGGTAATGCGTCAGGCACTCGAAGAAAGCAGCCGTTTTGATCCACCGGCAAATATTTATGAATTGGCTGACTATGCCGCTCCATTCGTATCTGCCGGCAACCAGACCGGCGAGGGCTGGTTCCTTACCGGTGAAATGATCGAATTGATTCACAGTGGTGTACCAAACATCGTTTGTACGCAGCCATTTGGCTGTCTTCCAAACCACGTCGTCGGAAAAGGTGTGATCAAACAGCTCCGCTCCGCCTTCCCAGACGCCAACATCGTAGCCGTTGACTACGACCCTGGTGCCAGCGAAGTAAATCAGTTAAATCGAATCAAACTGATGTTAGCGACAGCAAACGAGAATATGAAGTAAAAGTTCACCCCACTACCATCTCTCCGCGAGACGAATATGCGCAAGCACATATAGTCTCGCAAGAAATGGTAGTGGGGTGTTATAGATTAACGGTTAGGATAACTTCAAATTAACATTTTGCCCACTTTAAATTAAAAAAGCCCCCATATATTTCTATGGAACCTATATGCGCCTGCGCATATTCGGTGAACATGGAAATATATGGGGGCTTAACGTCTTCAAATTACTCTTTCACTGCTTCATGTGCAATAAAACGGTTTAAGGCGCTGAACAGTGCACGGATGGAAGCACGGGTGATATTGGAACTGATTCCCACACCGTGAGTCACAATTCCGCGGCTCTCATCCATCAGATGGATATAGGCTGCTGCCTGGGCATTGGATCCCATCTGCAATGCATGTTCTGTATAATCCAGTACCTTGATCGGCATATTGATCTCTGCCTGCAATCCTCGCTGAACGGCATCAATTGGTCCATTTCCGTAGGCTTCGATCGTCTTTTCATTTCCTTCAAATGTATATGTCAGATAAACCTTAGTATCAAATCCACTTTCCGGCATTTCTTCGCTGAGATCTTCTACCTTTAATCGGCGGAAGTGATATGGCTCTTTGCGGTCAATGTAATGTGCTTTAAATTCTGACATGATCTGATCCGGTGCCACTTCTCCCTGTTTTTCAGAGATTTTCTGAATGACATCTGCAAATTCTTTGTGCATACTCTTCGGCAGTTTGAACCCAAAGTAGGTATCCATAACAAAGGCAACACCACCCTTTCCGGACTGGCTGTTAATACGCACGATTGGCTCGTACTCTCTTCCCAGATCACTTGGATCAATCGGAAGATATGGAACTTCCCAATGCTCATTGCCACGCTCGTGCATTGCCTGAACACCCTTATTGATCGCATCCTGATGAGATCCGGAAAATGCGGTAAATACCAATTTTCCTGCATAAGGATGGCGCATATCAATATCCATTTTATTACATCTCTCGTATACGTCAATAATCTCGTTTACATTTTCAATCTCCAGCTCCGGATTGATTCCCTGAGAGAACATATTGTATGCAATATTCAAAACGTCCACATTTCCGGTACGTTCCCCATTTCCAAACAACGTTCCCTCCACGCGGTCAGCTCCGGCAAGCATTGCCAGCTCGGCAGACGCAACGGCTGTACCACGGTCATTGTGTGGGTGAACACTTAAAATAACGCGCTCACGGTCTTTGAAGTGCGTTGACATCCACTCAATCTGATCGGCATAGACATTTGGTGTATTCATCTCTACCGTAGATGGCAGGTTGATGATCACCTTTTTGTCTTTGGAAGCACCCCATTCATCCAGAACAGCTTCACAGACCTCCAGCGCATACGGAAGCTCTGTTCCGGTAAAACTTTCCGGAGAATACTCTAAGATCACTTCTCCGTCGTAATCTTTCAAATATTTCTTAACCATCTTGGTTCCGTCAATCGCAATCTGCTTTACTTCATCCTGCGACATATGGAATACCACATCACGCTGCAAAGTCGAAGTAGAATTATAAATATGCACAATTGCACGCTTGATTCCTTTCAAAGACTCAAATGTCTTTTCAATCAGATGCTCACGGCACTGTGTCAGAACCTGAACCGTCACATCATCCGGAATCAGATTTCTCTCTACCAATTGTCTCAAAAAATCATATTCAATCTGGGAAGCACTCGGAAATCCAATCTCAATTTCCTTAAATCCCAGTTTTACAAGCAGATTAAAGAATTCAATTTTCTCTTCTACCACCATCGGCTCAATCAAAGCCTGATTTCCATCTCGTAAATCTACGCTGCACCAGATTGGTGCTTTTTCAATCTCTTTATTCGGCCAGGTACGCTCTTTAAAGTCTACGACCGGCACTCTTTTATACCGTTTATAGTTTAACATCTCTTACATCCTCTCTTTTCATCAAATCAAATTCTTTCCAATATTTTATTTTACACCAAAATACAGGAAAGTCAAGTCATAGTACAGATACGTACTATTCTCCCGGGGTAGCAGTCGGCTCTTCCGTCGGTTTCTCCGCGTTATCCTCCGACTGCGTAAGTAGGACTTCTACCCTCACTTTTGACTTTAGTTTGAGATTCTCCGGCAGATCAAATTTCACCTCTACCGTATGCCGTCCGGCAGACAGACCTTTGACATCAATGTACGCCCCCAGTGTCGTCAATGTCAATTTACTCAGATCGTCTTCTCCGCCCTGTACAGTTACACTATTTCGTTTATTTTCATTAACATACGTAAAATTCAGATTGTTCGGAAGATTCTTCACATTGATATCTGAATTTACAAAAGAAAATGTACGCTTTCCATTTTTCTCGATCACACAACGGATTGAAACCGTCGTATTTTCTTCGGTCAATTTACAGCCAGTATTATACAGATACTGCGTCAGATCAATTTCCTGCTCAACATCTGCCTTTGCTCCCTCAACAGAAACCGGAACTTTAATGGATTTAACATTTTCCAGATCGGCTTTCTTTCCGGAAATCACTACACTGTCCGGTTTATAATCCGTCTGCACATGACGGTATCCGGAAGCCGGTGTACCTGTCGCCTCCACATAAAGCGGAATGGTTTTTGTCGGAACAACTTCTACTTCAACATGGATTGTATCATTGCTGAAGGTTACATTAGAGGAATCGATCACTTCTCCCTGACTGTCATATAAGATCGGTGTCACATCCGCCGAAAAATCGCTGTTTTGTCCTTTCAACTGGACAACCGCACCGATGGATTCCACCTTTTTAATCTTTGATTTTCCACCGGAAATCTCTATAATATTCGGCTGTGCGGTGATATCGCCGAGTACATAAGATTCCGCCAGTTCGCCTTCTGTATCGATCTGGACGCGAACCTGCTGGCTCTCCTTTTCCTCCAGTGAGATACGCAGCACCTCATTATTCCAGTCAAGTTCTACATTTTCCTTGGTCGCTTTATTCAATTTCACCTGAATTCCGGCCGTATTTACCGTGGACAATTTACTAAGATCCGCCGTTGCCGAAAAATCATCACTTGTCAGTTCTTCTACAAAACTGCGTTTTCCTTTCACGACAACATCTACTACGTCGCCATCTACCACTTCATATACCTGGTTTAACGACGTAATGACATTTTCATTGATCACTTTGACCGGGATATCCGTAAACTTCTTTGTAATGGTCGGATCGGTGGTATTAATGATCACAAGCCAGACAATAAATGCCACAACAAGGGAGATCACTTTTAACCCGAAATTATTCATCAATCTGCTTTTCATCCACTTGTTTTTCATGTTTGTCTGCCCCCTTCCACCATTTCTTTCTGGCGTTGTCCGAAGAACGTTTCGACACACGCGTCAACATTTCCGTCAACGTATCCGCATCCATATTGCGTGTCAGTTTCCCGTTCATCGCGGTCGATACCGCCCCGGTTTCCTCGGATACAATGATTGTAAGAGAATCCGAGACTTCGCTGACACCAAGTCCTGCACGGTGTCTGGTTCCCAGTTCTTTACTGAGTTCCAGATTATCTGACAACGGAAGATAACACGTTGCCGATACCACACGGTTATCACGCAGAATTACTGCGCCATCGTGCAATGGCGTATTGTGTTCAAATATATTGATCAGAAGCTGGCTGCTGATCTCTGCATCGATTGGAATACCGGTTCTCTCAAATTCACGGCATTGAATCTCCTTCTCTACTACGATCAGCGCTCCCGTCTTCACTTTTGCCATCTCATAAACGGCTTTTACAATTCCCTGTATACTTCGTTCCGAATACCTCTCTGCCTTTGACTTGCTCTCGTCAAACGGACTAATGGACGAAAACGACTTCCGCCCGAGCTGTTCCAGCGCATTACGAAATTCCGGCTGGAAAATTATTACAATTGCTGTAATTCCGATCACCATTGCATTCTGGAAAATCCATAACAATACATTCATCCCCAGGACCACCGCGATCAGCCATACAATGAACAAAACTACAATTCCTTTCATCAATGCCCAAGCACGGGTATCTTTGATCCAAATTATAATATGATAAACAGCAAATGCAATGATAAGCATCTCAATAATATCTATAATATTAATTGCGGGCATCGTAAGCCATGCCACATAATCTTTGAAAAAACTTCGTATCATTTCCATACGTGCTCATCTCCTGCCTGCCTGTTTTCGGCTTTATTTATGGTCAGAATTCATATCTTCTTCCAACACTTTTTCGATCTCCTCTTTCAGGTCGATCATTCCCTCGTCCCGATCTTCTTCAATTCTCGTCACCGTTTTATCTCCCGGTGCAACTTTCATCTTCGGAACGGCTTTTACATAATATAAATAATCTTCATCTTCAAATTGTAATTTATGCACCCCGGTATAATCCAGTGTCATACGGAAAAACTGCACCAGATAAGCGAGCACCGCCGTCAATGCCATCCCCAGCAGCAATTTCATAAGATCCGTATCAATCTTCCAAAACGCATTTCCGGCGATCACGCCTGCCATTCCGGCAACCATTCCCACGAAAATTCCAATCTGTGACGCATGACTGAACCGTCCACGGCGTATCAAAAATACCAGTACATAAACGATTACAAACGTAATCATATAAAGCAGCATTTCCTTATTATCCAAAAGAAACCGAATACAATACTGCAATCCTTCTAACGTATTTCCGGTATCTACTGAATTTTGTGAAATCATATAATAGTTTTCCACAGCAAGCAGGATATACCTGACAAACACTCCTGCAAGGCATGCCGGAATCATCGCAAGATTTAAAAACAATGCAGCTACGATCGGCACGGCAAATACAATGTTCAGCGGCCAAAGTGCCGGGATCAGAAGAACCAGATAACTCTGACTCTTTGCATATCTGCCAAACAGCAGAAAATAGATAAGAAGTACAAATAAAAAACACGCTGCTACCAGATAGGACACCGCCGAAATTTCCAGTGCCGCAAGCACTGCCGTAAAAAAAATGATGACCGAATCCGGTACAAATCCACTGATCAGCCCCAGAATAACGGACAGTGGAAGTCCGTATTCCCGAAGCTCCTTTGAAAATGGAAGCTGATACAAAATAATACTATACAAGATCAAGCTGATCACAATTTTCAAAACAGAACGGACAATCCGATAGTTTTTTTCATAAAATTCTTTACACCTGGTCTTTAAAACCAGCAATGCCATCATCATAGATTCCGCTCCTCCTTATTACCATTTTCCACTTCTTCCCTCTCATAATAGCGGATAAGCTCCTGTAAAACAAGATAATACTCTTTGACTCGTTTTTTTGACGACTCATACTGAATCGAAGATACACTGACTGTCACAAAGGAAAACAATCCCAAAAGCAGGATATAGATTACAAGGTATGTTCGTCCAATGCTGATATAATCCAGTTCCAGCGCATTGGTAATGAGATATTCCATATTGTACAATCCGGCGATCACAGCGATCAAAACGACCGCACAAGTCACACAGACAAGTGTTTTCAAAATCTGCAACCGAATATAGTCCATTTTGTAATATTTTGTTCGCGCAAAATCCTGTTTTCCCTCATGCGACTCGTAGTCCGCCAGATGAATCATCAATCTTACTTTTTGTTCACTAACCATATATACTCCACTTCTTTGTCATAAAATCGTCAATCGGTAGTATTCCCTATATTTAATTATAACAAAATATCCATTCTACGCAACAAAAAAATTATTAAAAATTATTAACGATTGCATAGCCCTATACAAAAAGCAATGAATCACCGTGCCTGCGCACAGGGAATATTGCTTTGCTTTACTTCGAACGATTGATAACGACCGTGTCCCCCACCTGCAAAATGTCATTTCCATTCGGAATGATAATACTTCCCTCCCGCTGTATCATAATGATCAATTCATTTTTTCCGGTCTTGATCTCACTTAATTTCTTTCCGACATATTTGTGTCCTCCCTCCAGATGTTTTTCAATCAGCCGGATTCCGGTCACTTCCTCCGGTGCAAGAGCACTCAGTATCAGACGATCCCCTTCCAGCAGTATCGTCTGCCCGTTTGGAACGATATTATTTCCTTCCCTCTCCAAAAGAACGACCAGGGTCTCCGGAGGCAGATTGATCTCACAGAGCGCCCTTCCACACCACGCATGTTCTCTTGTTACCATAAATTGGATAAACTGAACCGGCACCTCGCTGGAATAGTCATTGAAGGTTTTCAATACCGTATCACTCGCGTCAATCATATCCAGTTTTCTTGCAACTGCCGGAAGCAATGCCCCCTGGAAAAGAATGGAAAACAATACGACCGTAAATACAATGTGGTAAATGTCATTTTCCAGATCCAGACTCTGGGTCGCCATCATGGCAAACACGATGGAAGCCGCGCCTCGTAGTCCCGACCAGCAAACAAGAATCTGCTGCGCTGCTTTTGCCCGGAATGGCGTTAAAACAAGGATTACGGACAATGGTCTTGCAATAAATGTCACGATCAGCGCAATCACGAGTGCCGGCAAAACCACCTGCGGCAGTCTTGACGGAAACGCCAGAAGTCCCATCAAAAAGAAGATCAGAATCTGTGTAAGTCCTGTCATTCCATCAAAAAAATGAACCAGATTGGGCTTATTCTTAATGTCAGAATTTCCCAGTACAATTCCTACAATATATACACTGAGATAGCCATTTGCGCCCATTGCAGTCGGCATCGCATAAGCTAACAGGGCAACTCCCACAGAGAAAATAATATCAAATCCATCCGTAGAAAACCGGCAGTGCTTCATCAGATAGACCGACGCTGCGGCAAATAAAACACCACATGCAATTCCTCCGCCAATCTGCAAAACAACCATCTGAATGAGCTGGTACGAACTCAGGCTTCCCTTTGCAACCGTGATCAGGATTGCCGTCATCATATACGCAACCGGATCATTACTTCCACTCTCCAATTCAAGCAGAGAGGCGGTATTGTATTTGAGATTTAACTGTTTGGATCGTAAGATGGAAAAAACGGAAGCCGCATCGGTAGAACTGAGCAGTGCTCCGATCAGAAAACTTTCAATCCATGAAATAGAAAGAATATAATGGCAGAGAATTCCGGTCACACCAGCCGTCAGAAGCACACCAGCCGTCGATAACAGAACGGCTTTTCCCGCCGCTGGTCTGGCATGTTCCCAGTTGGTTCCGAAACCGCCGTAAAACATAATAAAGATTAAGGCGATCGAACACACCTGCTCTGCAAAAGAATAGTTATCAAATGGAATCTTAACCACTCCATCGGAGCCAAAAACGATCCCAAGCAATATAAAACCAAGTAAAACCGGGATTCCAAAGCGGTCAGAAACCCGGTCTAAAAAAACACAGATTAAAATAATCATGGCGATCAAAATAGGGCTAATCATCGAATCCCCTTTCTTCTAAAGTCCAAGTCCAATTTTCTGCTCCTAACGAGGCAATCGTCTGTAATTCATCTGCAATATTCAAAGCATGATCTCCAATTCGTTCAAAATCCGTGAGCATCTCGGAAAACAGTATGCTTGCCTGATAAGAACATTCTTCATTCTGAATGCGCTCCATCATGCGTTCCCGGCATTTTTTCGTGAGATCATCAATTTCCTGCTCTTTCTCCGCGATGATATCGTGCCATTTTTCCACATCATCACTAACATTCGTTAGTGTAGCAAACAACTCATCACAGACCTTTTGAAGCCCGGCTGCTTCTTTCTTTTCCTTTTTCGAAAATTTCACGCCCATCTTTTTGCGGGTTTTCGAATATTCCGCGATATTCATCGCATGATCACTGATCCGCTCAATATTTCCGGTAATGGCGTGATAACTACTGAAAACACCGCTGCCAATCGTTGTACTTTCGTGCGAAAGTGCCGTTGTAATAAGACAGGAAATCTCCGAATTCAAACGGTCTACCTGCTCTTCTGTCGCAGCAATGGATTGAAAAACTTCTTTGTCATTTTTGATAAATACATCAAATGCATTGTGGACGTTCCGCTCCGCCATACAGAGCATATCCCACATTTCCTTTTTTGCCTCTTCCGTACTGACAGCAGATTGACCTAAAGTTTCCCGAACGTTAAGCTGCATCCGCGGCAGTACCCCTTGTATTGTACCATCCTTTTCATTGATCGGCAATATTTTCTGCGATATCTTCGCAAGAACTTCACCAAAAGGAAGCAGAAATATTGTCGTCACAATATTGAATAACGTATGTAAATTGGCAATCTGACCGGGCACATTGGTCGGAGTAAATGCCTGAAGCCATCCGATCAGCGGTGTAACAATACAAAGGATCGTAAACAGACAGGTACCAATGACATTAAAGGTAAAATGTACGATTGTTGTCCTCTTTGCATTGCGGTTTGCACCGATGGAAGCAAGAAGTGCCGTAATACACGTTCCGATATTTTGTCCAAACAAAATAAATGCTGCACTGTTTAATGTAACAATTCCGCTGGCAGCCAAAGCCTGTAAGATTCCTACGGAAGCAGATGACGACTGAATGATTGCCGTAAAGATCATTCCGGCAAGGATTCCCAGAATCGGATTTTCAAACCGTGTCAAAATCCCGACAAATTCTTGTGATTTGCTGAGTGGAGCCATGGATGAACTCATCATATCCATTCCGATAAAAAGGATTCCAAGACCCGCCACGATATTTCCAATGTGGTGGATTCTTTCATTTTTCAGAAATACCAGCACCGCCACGCCGACAAAGGCAATAAACGGGGCCAATGCTCCTACATCTAAGGCAATCAGTTGTCCGGTGATCGTCGTTCCAATATTGGCACCCATGATGATCCAGATTGCCTGTGTCAACGTCATCATACCGGAATTTACAAATCCAACCACCATTACGGTTGTCGCTGAGGAGGACTGAATTACTGCCGTAATAACAGCACCGACCAATACTCCAAGCAAACGATTGGAAGTCAGTTTCTCAAGAATCTGCTTCATTTTATCGCCTGCTGCATTTTCCAGTCCCTGACTCATCATCTGCATCCCATATAAAAACAGTGCAAGCCCTCCAAGGAGTCCCATAATATCTGTCAATTTCATTGTTGTGTCCCTTTCGTTTTATGTTATGATTCCTGTTCGTCATTCATGCGGTAGCCAACTCCCAGTTCATTGCGTATGTAGCGGTATTCTCCCGGTGTCTCACCAAATTTTTTACGAATATTCGCCATATTCACCTGAAGTTTTTTGACACTTCCTGAGTCTGAATATCCCCACACTTTTTTAATGATCTCAGCGTAGGTAAGAACTTTTCCGGCATGTACGGCGAGCAGCTCTACAATATTATATTCTGTCTGCGTCAACCGTATCTCTTCTTCTCCGATCGTTACTCTTCTGGCATCATAGGATATCTTCATATCTCCCAATTTAAATTCCTGTCTTATCCCTGTGCCGGCACCTTGAAATCGTGCCGTCCTAAGTGTGGCTCGTACCCTTGCCAGAAGTTCATCGGTTCCAAACGGTTTCGTAATATAATCATTGGCACCAAGATCCAGTGCCTCCACTTTATCTGCTTCATTGCTTCGCGCCGACAGTACAATGATCGGCGTATCCGAAGCTTTGCGTATCTGTTTTATTACCTCAGTACCATCCATATCCGGCAGTCCAAGATCCAAAATAACGATATCCGGATGATGCGACCAAAACATTGTCAGACCGCTTTCTCCCTTTTGGGAAAAAATCGCCTGATACTCATGCGTCTCAAAGATCATTTTCATAAAATTGCAAATGTTGATCTCATCTTCTATCACTTGCACTTTATATTTATTCATTTTCGGTTTCCTCCAATTCTAAGGCAAAGCGGATGCAGCATCCCCCTTCCTTTCGATTCTCTGCGGTGATTGCACCACCATGTGCCTTAATGATCGAAGCACACACAGCAAGACCGATTCCCATGCTTCGTTTCTGGTTATCCACCGGAGCATCTTTCACAGAGAAATAATCTTGAAAAAGTCCTTTCATTCGCTCTTTCTCAATTCCACATCCATCATCCCGGACTTCAAATACCGCTTTATCTCCCAGTACAAATACGTGAAGTTCCAGCGTTTTCATGCCCTTTGCATGCTGCACCGCATTTTCCAAAAGATTCATAAGAACCTGTTCGATCAGTACGGCATCCATTGGAATACTGGTAAATTCTTCCGGTATCGACACATTTACTTTCTGATCCGGATACCGTTTTTTGAACTGCGTCAGTACCGAATCGATCAGTTCTTCCAAAACCGTCGATGTCTTAACCAGTTTTACTCCGTCATTATCAATCCGCGTAATGGACAAAATATTTTCCACCATTCCGATGAGCCATCTGGCATCTTCCCGGATCCCGTCTGCCAGTTGAACAACCTGATCTTCGGACAAATGCTCGTAATTTTGTACAATTGCCGAACTGGATCCGTAAATTGTCGTAAGCGGTGTCCTAAGATCATGTGAAACTGCCCGCAAAAGATTTCCACGCATTTTCTCGTTGATACTTTCTGCACGCACACGTTCCTGCCACTTGAGCTGGGACGTGATTGTACTCGTCATTGCCGTAATCACAAGCATGATCACCGCAGAAATGATATTTTCCGGAATGCTGAAATTGAAGGCAAAATAAGGAAAAGCAAAGGCAAAATTAAGCACAAGTACACTCAGCAGTGAAGCAATGATCCCATACACAAAACCATCCGTAAACCTCGATACAAAAAATACTGCCATCGCCATAATTGCCGGCGGTACGGTCTCTGCTGAAAATTTTGCTTCCAATATCAGACAGAGTAAAAACGCCCCCGCCAGAATACTGATCATCTTCATCCCGTCAATTATGTACTTTGTCACATTTTTCATTGTTATAATCCGCCTTTCTGCTTCGCGAAAGTCACCAATAGAATCATGAAAA
>ENA-OPFT01000234-OPFT01000234.1-human-gut-metagenome-genome-assembly--contig:-NODE-234-length-34053-cov-3.690541_pt1 | contig 34053 bp, 29 predicted proteins | sample MGYA00241714_ERZ501560 | MGnify/ENA primary metagenome ERZ501560 (study PRJEB25962, sample SAMEA2042392) | human gut metagenome | biome: human gut; feature: human-associated habitat; material: faeces...
GGTCAGGTCCGGCGTGCGGCGGCGCACCAGCTGCCTGCCTTCTGCCGCAAAGCCGAACTTTGCCCAGAACGCAAGCTCTGCGGCATCGGCGGGCAGCGGGGCGGTAAATACGGTAGCCTTTTCGCGGTCGTATCCGGCGTAGGCGCGCAAGGCTTCTTTTAATAGATAGGAGCCGTAGCCTTTGCGCCGCCACTGCGGTTCGATGCCAAACGCGGTGATGGCAGCCCCCTTTGCGGCGGGCGTGAGCGCGCAGAAGCCGATCTGTGTTTTTTCCTTATAGAGGGCAAAGCCCTCGTCTGTGCGGTGCAGTTCCATGGTGTGTTCCTCCTGAATTTACGCTTTTACAATAGCAAGCGCAAAGGCCGCTGTCAAGGGCGGAAAGTGCGTCTTTATTTCACAGTTTCTTCACGGCGCGCGCGATTGATTTTCACAATTGACGGTTACAATAGGAGCAGTTCAAAGGAACAGGGCTCCTGTGGACGTATCCCTTACGGAAAGGAAGTATCAGCATGGACAATGAGAACAAATGGGAATATGATTATTCCTCTCAGGATAAAAACGAAAGCGGAGATACCGGTTATCCCAATGTGGGCAGCAGCGGCATGAACACCGCCAACCAGTACAACGACCCGCAGCCGGAACCGGAGACCGCTTACACCGCCCCGCAGACAGACAACGGCGCAGGCGGTGCAACGCCGCCGGTACATCCGGTACAGCCGCAGGACGCGCAGCCCCCTAAAAAGAAGAAAAAGTTCAATGGCAAGCGCGTTGCACGCAGCGCCGTGGCGCTGGTGCTGGCCGCAGCCATGGGCTTTGCGGGCGGCTTTGTGGGGGCAAAGTTTGGCGGCAGCGGCAAGGTGGTCATTCAGCAGGTGGCACCTTCCTCTACGGCCGACAGTGCATCCGGTTCGGATAGTTCCATCACCGCAGCATCCAGCAGCGGCAGCAGCCTGACCACTGAACAGGTGGCTGATCTGGTCAGCCCCAGCGTGGTGGTTATCACTACGGAGCAGGTGGTCTACTCTCAGTGGTCGTGGTACGGCCAGAATCAGGTGGAGAGCGGTGCCGGCAGCGGCGTGATCATCAGCTCGGACGGCTACATCCTCACCTGTGCACATGTGGTGGACGGCGCTTCCACCATCACCGTTACCATTGGTGACAAGGACTACACCGCCACCCTCGTGGGCGAAGATACCACCAGCGATATCGCGGTCATCAAGATCGATGCTGACGGTCTGACCCCCGCCACCGTGGGCAACAGCGACAGCCTGAAGGTGGGCCAGAGCGTGATGGCTGTGGGCAACCCGCTGGGTGAGCTGGGCGGCACCGTCACCGGCGGCATGATCAGCGCTTTGAACCGCAGCGTCACCATTCAGGGCAGCAGCTCTGTGAACACCATGTCCCTGATCCAGATGGATGCTTCGGTCAGCCCCGGCAACTCCGGCGGCGGCCTGTTCAATATGAACGGTGAGCTGGTCGGCATTGTGAATGCAAAATCCTCTTCCAGCGATGCCGAGGGTCTGGGCTTTGCCATCCCCATCAACGACGCCATCAAGGTGGCGCAGGAGCTGCTGGAGAACGGCTATGTGACCGGACGGCCTTATCTGGGCATCACCTATCTGGCCGTTGAGGATGCACAGACCGCAGCCCAGCTGGGCGTGAACGCCTACGGCGTCTACGTTGTGGAGGTGGTCAAGGGCGGCCCTGCCGAGAAGGCAGGCCTGCAGGCCGGTGACCGCATCGTGAGCGTGGACGGCACCGAGATCGCCTCCAAGGACGACCTTGGCACCCTGATGCAGAAGCACGCAGCAGGCGATACGCTTTCCATCACCATTGCACGCGACGGCCAGATGCAGACGGTCAATGTGACACTGGGCGAAAAGACGGCTTCCAACAGCTGAGCAAAATAGAAAACAGGAGCGGATGAGAGTTTTCCATCCGCTCCTGTTTTTATATCTGTCCAAAGATGGTGGCACTGTAAGGCATCAGCACGGCCTCGTGCTCGTACACTCTTGCCGGGCCGCGCCACAGGCTGGACGAGATGCCGTCGCTCAGCATCTGCCAGCGCCCAACCGGCAGCGGCACGACCTTGCTGATCTCGGTGGGGTTATAGAACACGCACAGCGCCTGCCATGCTGCGCCGTCGCCCCACTGCGCGGGCAGCTGCCAGCCCACCAGCGGCTGCTCCAGTGAGAAAAAGTACAGGGCATCCGGCGCGTGGGGGTCGGTGCTGGAAAGCCGCGGAAACCTTGCCCGCAGAGCCAGCAGGCCGCGGTAGTAGTCCACCAGTGCATGGTATTTTTCGGCCCGCTCCCAGTCCAGCCGGTTCAGCGCAGGCGAAGAGCGGTAGCTGTTGCACTTCCCTTTTTTGGTACGGGCAAACTCCTCGCCCGCCTGCAGGAAGGGCAGGCCGAAGCTGGTCAGGTAAATGCCCGCCGCCAGCCGGTTCTGGGCAAGGGCTGTGCTGTCTGCCGCCGTGAACTCCGGCTTTTCGTACCGCACCAGCAGCAGCTTGTCCCACAGGGTGAAGTTGTCGTGGGCGGAAACATAGCTCACGATCTGGCTGGGCGCGTGGGGCGGCAGACGGTCGCTGCGGCACCATGCCGCCACCGCGCCGCCGATGTCCCAGAAGCTGCCGGGCCTGCCCTCCACATAGCCCGGCTCCCGGGCGTTGAAGCAGCCGCCCTTGATGGTGTCGCGGGTGTCGTCGCAGAAGATGCCGATGCGCTCGTTCAGCATGGCCAGATTCGCCTTGTTGGCCTCGTACCGGTGCAGCTGGCTGCCGCCGCCCTGCCACGGCTCGCCGTACATCAGGATATCCCGCCCGTCGGGCAGCGTATCCAGCGCGGCGCGCACCGCATTGATGGTCTCCACGTCGTACAGACCCATCAGGTCGAACCGGAAGCCGTCGATGTGGTATTTCTGCGCCCAGTAGAGGATGGAATCGATCATATACCGCCGGGCCATGGGCCGCTCGCTGGCAAATTCGTTGCCGCAGCCGCTGCCGTTGGAAAAGCTGCCGTCCTCGTTCTGGCGGAAAAAGTAGCAGGGCACGGTGTCGTTCAGCGGGTTCTCATTGCGGTACATGTGGTTATACACCACATCCATCACCACACCGATGCCCGCCGCGTGCAGGGCTGCGATCATTTCCCTGCACTCCCGGATGCGCACCTCGCCGCGGGTGGGGTCGGTGGAATAGCTGCCTTCGGGCACATTGTAGTTGGTGGGGTCATAGCCCCAGTTGTACTGCCGCAGCAGCGGCTTTGCCTCGTCCACGCTGCCAAAATCAAAAATGGGCATCAGCTGCACATACTTCACGCCAAGCCGCTTTAAATAATTCAGGCAGGTGGGGTGGATGCCGTCCCCGTGCAGGGTGGTGCCCTGCTGGGTAAAGGCCATGAACTTGCCCCGCCATGCCGGGCGCACGCCGCTGGCAGCATCCTGCGAGAAGTCGCGCACGCTCACCTCCCACACCGCGCGCTGCTCCGGCGGGATGACCGGACGCACATCCCGCTCCCACCCGGAGGGGGCGGTGCGGGCAAGGTCCACGATCATGCTGCGGGTGCCGTTCACGCCTGCCGCACGGGCATAGGGGTCGCCGGTCTGGCGCGAAATGCCATCCACTGTGACCGTATAGGTATAGTATCGTCCGTGCTGGTCGCCGGGCAGATAGATGCTCCACACCCCCTGCTGCCCCCGCTCCAGCGGCAGAGTGCCTATGGGCTCACCGCCGCTGCCTTTGCGGTAAAGGCTGACCTCCACCCTCTGCGCCGTGGGTGCCCACAGGCGCAGATGGGTGCCGGAAACAGCATATTCCTGCCCCAGCGGGCCGGTGTAGGTGGTTTGAAGGTCAAAGGAGATGCTCTCGTATAGCGTTTTCAGTTCGGCGGGCGTTTTGACGGTCATAGTTTCTTCATTCCTTCTTGCAGATTTCCTATCAGATATAAGTGTAAACACCGGCGGTCTTTTTTGCAAGAGGGAATTGCAAAAGCTGTCCGGGTACACTATACTGGAAGAAAACGACAAAAACGGAGGGCAAACCATGGCATATACCGACGATTGGGAAAACCTTATGAACGGTGTGTTCGGTGCAGGGGGCAGGCCGCGCTTTGGCGGCACCGCCCAGCCGGAGGCAAAGCCACAGAAATCCGGGACCTCAGCCGTGCCGGACCTGAACGCTGCTCTGCTGGAAAACCAGAAGCAGCTGGATGCCCTGCTCAAAAAACAGAACGCCCAGCTGAAAACGCAGGACACTGCGGTGCAGTCTGCTCTGGAGGACAGCCGCCAGATGCTGCGGGATATGGAAGCGGACGGCCTGCTTGCCAAGGGCACTGCCGATGTGACCGCAGAGCACCTTGGCAGCTTTGAGGGCCTTGCCGCCGAGGTGAAAAAGACCGTTCTCGGGCAGGATGCCTTTGTGGACAGCGTGGTGCGCGCCATGCGCCGGCCCTTTGTGCTGGGCACCGAGCGCCCGGCAGCACGCAATGTGATCCTGCTGTGCGGCGGAGCCGGTACGGGGCGGCATTTTGCGCTGGCAGAGACCGCCCGCATCATGGCGGCGCGGGGCCTTTTGCAGAGCGACAAAACCGCGGTGGTGGACCTTGCCCTCTACCCCAATTCCGGTGCGGAAAAGCTGTTTTTGCAGGATCTGTATGCGGCCCTGCACGCCCCCGGGGAGATCGTGATCTTTGAGCATTACGAGAGCTGCCATGCGGCCTTCCTCAAGACCCTTGCAGACCTTGCTGTGAAGGGCAGCGCACCGCTTTCCAGCCGGTATCTTGTGAACAAGGAGGGCATCCTTGTGGATGCAGGCACGGCGCTGGCACCGGGCGCTGTGAGCAGTATCACGCCCTGCGGCAAGTACCTCATCTTCTTTTCCCGCAAGGGCCGGGACGTGCTGGCAGATAAGTTCGGTGCGCCCTTTGTGGCGGCGGTGGGCGATGTGTGCGCCACCAGCGCCTTTGCCCGCGGGGACCTTGCAGCGCTGGCGGCGCAGCAGCTGAATGCGCTGGCCCAGAAGGTGAGCGCACGCCTTGGCCTGACCCTCTCTGCCGGGGCCGATGTGCGGGACTATGTAGCCGCCCAGTGCTCTAAGGAAAAGGGTGCGGCGGGCCTTGCGGAATGCTGCGATAAAATGTTCCGTGCCCTGAGTGAATACTGCCTGCAGACCGATGCAAAGCTTACCGGCACCGTCACCCTGACCGCAAAGCCGGAGGGCGTATGGTTTTGCCTGAACGACCAGCCCGAGCAGGAGCTGTCTGCCCTGCTGCCTGCCGAGTACACGGGCGCTGTAGATGAAATCCGCGCAGAGCTTGACGGCCTTGTGGGCCTTGGGGCGGTCAAGGAGTATGTGTTCGGTCTGGCGGATAACCTGCAGGTGCAGCAGCGCCGCGCGGCGGCAGGCTTCAAGACCGCCAGCCTTTCCATGCACATGATCTTCACCGGCAACCCGGGCACCGGTAAGACCACCATTGCCCGGCTGGTGGCAAAGTACCTCAAGGCCATCGGCGCGCTGAAGGGCGGCCAGCTGGTAGAAGTGACCCGCGCCGACCTTGTGGGCCGCTACACCGGCCACACCGCCCCGCTGACCAACAGCGTCATCGAGAGTGCCCTCGGCGGTGTGCTGTTTATCGATGAAGCCTACAGCCTCTACCGCGGCGAGCAGGACAGCTTTGGGCTCGAAGCCATCGACACCCTTGTGAAGGGCATGGAGGATCACCGGGACGAGCTGGTGGTCGTTCTGGCGGGCTACACCCGGGAGATGGAGGTGTTCCTTACCGCCAACAGCGGTCTTGCCAGCCGCTTCCCCAACAAGATCGAGTTCCCGGACTACACGGCAGACGAGCTGCTGGACATCACCAACGTGCTGGCAAAGGGCAAGGGCTACCGCCTTGCCGAGGGCTGTACCTTCCCGCTTTTGGGCTACTACAAGCGCCGTCAGGCGCTGGACAGCCGCACCGCCGGCAACGGCCGTCTTGCCCGCAACACGCTGGAAAAGGCCATCTTCCACCAGAGCCGCCGCCTTGTGGCAGAACCGGACGCGGAGCTGGATCTGATCCTGCCCGGCGATCTGGAATTTGAGGAGTGAGAGATTCGGAATGGCCTCCGCTTCGCTCTGGCCATGCTCAGCGGAAGAATTATTTATAGGAACAGCAAACCCCGGCAGGCTGCGGCCTGCCGGGGTTTGCATTTTTCACGGATGGAGTCGTACCGGAAAGCAGCATCTGGCGCTCTGGCTCCACAGGGCAGGACGGTGCCGTGAAATTATTTCCTGCCGGAAACGCTGCATCTCCCGGTCCGGGCCTTCCCTGTGAAAAAAGGTTCCGGAAAAATCCGCAGATTTTTCCGGAACCTGATTATAAATATCATTTCATCTGATGATGGCCAGAGCGAAGCGGAGGCCATTTTAATCGTGCTGCTTCGCAAGGGCCTGCACCATATCGTGTATCCCCTTGCGAACCTCGGCGGGAGCCGTTACTTCCACCTTGCCGCCAAAGCCACACACCCAGCCGTAGAACTGGGGGCTGACGCATACCGGCACATCAAAGTGAAAATGTGCACCGTCTTCCTCCGGCACGAACAGCGGCGTTCTGCCAAAGCGGTCGCGCATGGCGCTTTCCAGGTCGGCGGTGCAGCGCAGGGTGACCCGGTGCTCCGGCCCGCCGAACATGTTGAAGTGCTTACGCAGATAGGCGGGCAGGTCGAACTGGCGGAACTCGGCCTTGCCCCGGCGGGCATCGCCCAGCACCGTCACGGAAGACATGCGGTCCACGCGGTAGTTGCGGATGCCCGCAGGCTCTTTCTCGTCCTGATAAGCGATAAGGTAGTAGCAGCCGTTTTCCCATGCCAGCTGCCACGGGCTGACGGTGCGGGTGCCGCTGTCCTTGTAGCGGAACCGCACCATTCTGCCCGCATTGATGGCGCTGTGCAGCGCATCGATGCTGTAAAGCAGGGTGTGGCTGTCGCTTTTGGGGCGGCCATCCACGTACACCTGACGCTGCAGCTGGGTGCCCTCGTAGTCGGAGCAGAGGGCTTCCAGTTTATGGATGAGTTTACTGCTGGTGCGTGCCGACACAACCTTGCTGGCCTGTACGGCATCCACCAGCAGCTTTAGCTCAGAAAGCTCAAAGGTGCGGCTGGCCAGCCAGTAGCCGCCGCCGCGCCCGCGCCGCAGCTGGATGTCATACCCCAGACTGCGCAGGGTGTCGATATCGCTGTAGATGCTTTTGCGCTCGGCAAGAATGTCCTGCTGTTCCAGCAGCTCTACCAGCTGCGGTACATTGAGCAGGTGTTCTTCGTCGGTCTTTTGTTCCAGAATACGCAAAAGGGTCAAAAGCTTGGATTTCTGGCCTTCCTGCTTGGGCATGGGAGCACCTCCGGTTTATTCGGGCAGTTTTTTGTCGAACGCCGCGCGGCGCTGGGTGGAAAGACGGAACATCTCTTCCAGCCTGTTCCGGTCGTCGGCCACAAGGGCAGCGCGCATCTGCTGCAGCGCAGCATCGAACTGGTCGATCTCGCTGATGAGGTTTTCCTTATTCCACAAAAACAGCTCTGCCCACATTTTATCGTTGATGCGTGCAATGCGGGTCAGGTCACGGAAGGAGTCGCCGGTGTACTCGCACAGCGAAGAGTTATCGTTGGCGCACATCAGGCTCACGGCGATGGCGTGGCACAGCTGGCTCACATAGCCGATCATCTTGTCGTGTTCCTGCACCGTCAGGGTGCAGATGTGGTGGAAGCCCAGCACTTCGGCCAGGTCCTTTGCCCACTGAATGGCTTCGGGCGTGTTCTTTTCCGTGGGGGTGATGATGAAGTTGGCCGGGGCAAAGTTCACCTCGGCGGCGTGCTCCACGCTGGAAGTCTCACGGCCTGCCATCGGGTGGCTGGCAATGAACTCCACGCCCGCCGGGCACATGGCCTGCACCGGCTCCACAAGGCCGGTCTTTACGCCGGAAACATCGGTAAAGATGCAGCCGGGCTTGAGCAGATGGCCGTAGGTGCGGAACCACTCGATGAGGGCCGTGGGGTACAGACCAAAGATGATGTGGTCGGCGCTGCTCACAAGGTCCTCAAAATCGTGGGTCTTGCCACTGGCGATATAGCCGTGCTCTAGCGCGTACTGCAAATGCCCCTCGCTGCGGTTGATGCCGTCCACATGGAAACCGGCTTTTGTCAGTTCCAGCGCGTATTTGCCGCCCAGCAGGCCAAGGCCTACCACGAGATAACGTTTTGTTTTATCAAGCATATTCCACCTCCGCGCCCAAGGGCTTGATGGCTTCAAAGAAATTCGGCCAGCTTTTTGTAATGGCTTCGGCATCGTCCACGGTCAGGGGGATGCCCGTGCTCAGGGCCAGCACCGCAAGGCTCATGACCACACGGTGGTCATTGTGCCCATGCAGAACACCCGCCGGAGCGTGCAGTCTGTCTGCGCAGCCGTGCACCGTAATGGTGCCGCCCTCGCTTTCCAGCACGCCGCCGCAGGCACGCAGCTCGGCCTCCATGGCAGCGATGCGGTCACTCTCCTTCAGGCGTAAACGCTCTGCGTTGCGGATGACTGTAGTGCCTTCGCACAGCAGGCCCAGCACCATGAGCACAGGGCCAAGGTCCGGGCAGTCCGCAAGGTCGATGTCCACACCGTGCAGGGGGGCCTTTTCAAAAGAGATGCCCTCTGCCGTGCGGGTAAACACCGCGCCGCAGCGGCGCAGGATATCCAGAATGGCGGCATCGCCCTGCAGCGTTTCCGGGGCAAGGCCGGTGATGGTCACGCCGCCGCACACTGCACCCAGCACCGCCGGGAACGCGGCCTGACTGTAATCGCCCTCCACGGTGTAATCGCAGGGGTGATAGTGCTGCCCGCCCGGGATGGCAAGAGTGTTTTCGTCCAGCCAATGGCTCTGCACACCGAAGGCTGCCTGCACAGAGCGGGTCATATCGATGTAGCTGCGGCTCTCCACCGGCGGGATGAGGTGCAGCGTGCTGTTGCCGGAAAGCAGCGGCAGAGCAAACAGCAGCCCACTGATGAACTGGCTGGATACATTGCCTGCAAGGCGGTATTCGCCGGGGGTCAGTGCCCCTTCCACGGTCAGCCCGGCAGCGCTCTGCTCAAACCGCAGGCCCTGCTCCCGGTACAGAGCGTCATACACCGACTGAGGCCGCTCCATCAGCCGCCCGCGGCCGGTGAAGGAAACTGCCTGTCCGGTCAGGCTGGCGATGGGGATGAGAAAGCGCAGGGTGCTGCCGCTCTCGCAGCAGTCCACCGGCGCAGCAAGAGGCACAAAATGCCCCAGCCCTTCCACCACAGCATCGTCTGCGCCGGTGCGCACACGGGCGCACAGCTGTGCCGCTGCGCCCAGCGTAGCAGAGATGTCCTTGCTGAATTCGAGGTTCGTGATGTGGCTGCGGCCCTCGGCCAGCGCCGCGCAGAGCACAGCACGGTGGGCCATGCTCTTGCTGGGCGGGGCAGTGATGGTGCCGCCCACGGAACGCGCGTTCTGAATCGTTACCAGCATAGGCCGTTACATATCCCGGCCAATGGCCCATGCCACCTGACGGCACTTTGCCATGGCCTGTGCGAAGGAATCCGGGGTCAGGCACTGTGCGCCGTCGCTCCATGCGTGCTGCGGGTCGTAGTGGACCTCCACTTCCAGACCGTCGGCACCGGCGGCCACGGCAGCGATCATCATAGGCTCGACCAGATTGGCCTTGCCGGTGGCGTGGCTGGGGTCCACGATGATGGGCAGGTGGGTCTTTTCGTGGATGATAGGCACGGCGGACAGGTCAAGGGTGTTGCGGGTATACTTTTCAAAGGTGCGGATGCCGCGCTCGCACAGGATGACCTGCTCGTTGCCGCCGGCCATGATGTACTCGGCGCTCATGATCCACTCCTCGATGGTGTTGCACAGGCCGCGCTTGAGCAGCACAGGCTTGTGCATTTTGCCCACGGCCTTGAGCAGCTGGAAGTTCTGCATGTTGCGGGCACCGATCTGCACCACGTCCACGTACTCCTCAAACTCGGGGATGCGGTCCTCGCTCATCAGCTCGGAGACGATGGGCATGCCGGTGGCTTCGCGGGCCTTTACCATATCCAGAATGCCCTCGGTCTCAAGGCCCTGGAAGGAGTAGGGAGAGGTGCGGGGCTTGTAGGCACCGCCGCGGAACAGGGTGGCACCGCCGGCCTTCACGCCCTGTGCAATGCGCAGAGCCTGCTCTGCGCCCTCGATGCTGCAGGGGCCTGCCATGACGGCGATCTTTTCCTTGCCGCCGATCTTCACGCCGCCGCAGTCGATCACGGAATCTGCCGGGTGGAACAGGCGGTTTGCACGCTTATAGGGCGCGGACACGCGGGTGACGTTGTCGATCCACGGGTTTGCCAGCACATCCCGTTCATCGATCTTGGTGGTGTCGCCCACAAGACCGAACACGTTGTAGTCCTTGCCGGTGATCAGGGTCACGTCCAGACCCTGATTCTCGAATTTGTCAACGATCTTTTCCAGTTCATCCTTCGGAGTCCCTTTTTTAGTGGAGATGATCATGGTGATAATTTCCTTTCGTTTTTACATCACGATATGCGCCTTGCTGGAGCCGTCGGTGCGCAGCAGCTGGGCCAGATAAATGCAGGCGTGCAGGTAGCCCTGCGGGCCTTCCCCGATGAAGTGGCCCTGACAGCCAAAGGATACCACGTCCGTCTTGCGGAAAGGCTCCCGCTCGTCCGGGGCGTGCAGCATCACTTCCACGGCGGGTACGCCGCACAGGCGCAGCGCATCCAGAATGGCCACGCTGTAGTGGGCGTAGGCCCCGGGGTTGAGCACGATGCCGTCCACCCGGCCCGCTGTAGCCTGAATTTCGTCCACGAGGTCGCCCTCGTGGTTCGTTTGGCAGCAGTCGGTCTCAATGCCCAGCTGTTCGCAGCCTGCCTGCACATAGTCCATGATGGCGTTATAATCCAGCTCACCGGGTACGCCCGGCTCCGACCAGCGCATGATGTTGAGGTTCGGGCCGTTAAGAATCAAAAATTTCATCCAGTGCCTCCATGGCGGCATGCAGGGCATCGTCCAGCGTGCCGTTGTTGGGAATGACGGCATCTGCCGCTGCCAGATACAGCGGACGGCGCTGTGCTTCCATCTGGCGCAGTGCGTCCATGCTGGAAGAAAGCGGCCTGCCGCCGCCCACGGCCAGCGCATCCACCGGCCGGTCGATGAACAGAATGATGCCGTTCTGGTGCAGAGCACGCAGATTCTCCGGCTTTTTTACAATGCCGCCGCCGCAGGAAATGAGCTGTCGGCCCTCTTTGCCAAAGCGCTGTGTTTCGGCAGTTTCCTTTGTGCGGAAGCCGTCCTCGCCCTCGGCTGCAAAGATATCCGGGATGCTGCGGCCATCGGTCTTTACGATCTCCTCATCCAGATCCACAAAGGTACGGCCAAGGCTCTTTGCCAGCATCCTGCCGAGGGTGGTCTTGCCGGAAGAGGGCATCCCGATCAGGGCAATGTTCAGCATATCCCGGCGCAGTGCGGCGGTGATGCGCCGAATTTCAACCGGCGCATCCTCGAACTTGCGGTCCAGAAAATATTCTGCGGCATACACTGCCTGCGCCACCAGCATTTCAAGGCCGCCCACAGCCACCGGCACGCCCGCTTCCTCGGCGCGGAGGATGAGCTCGGTCTTGTCGGGGTTGTACACCACATCCACCACAGCTTCAAGGCCTGGCATGGCGGCAACGTCCAGATTGCACACCCCCACATTCGGGTACATGCCCGCCGGGGTGGTGTTTACCACGATCTGTGCCCCGCTGGAAACGGCCTCGGCATAGCTCAGTTCGCCCTTTTCCGGGTCCGGATGGCGGCTGACGGTGAGCACCTTTGCCGCGCCCTTGTCCCGGGCCACAGCGCTGGTGGTGTTGTGGGTGCCGCCGGTGCCCAGAATAACCACCGTTTTGCCTGCAAAGCTCACGCCGTGGGCGTCGCACAGGTGGGCAAAGCCCATATAATCGGTGTTATAGCCGTAGAGCAGGCCGTTTTTGTTCACCACCGTGTTCACCGCCCCGATGGCCTTGGCCCGCGGGTCGATGTAGGAGCAGTATTCCATCACCAGCTTTTTATAGGGGATGGTCACATTGATGGCCTTGAACTGCCGCTTTGCCAGAAAGGCCCGGGCCTCTTCCTCGGTGGGCAGAGGGCACAGGTCGTAGTGGTAGCCGCAGAGCATCTCGTGGATGATCTTGGAGTAGGAGTGGCCGAGTTTTGCGCCGATGAGTCCGTATTCCATTTTACTCGTCCTCCTTCCGGAAGCTGGTGGGGTGGGTCATCCATGCCGCGCCGTAGCGTGCCGTGAGCAGGTCGCCCACAGCCAGTGCGGCGGCGCAGGTCTGCACGATGGCGGCTCTGGGCACGATGCAGGGGTCGTGACGGCCCTGAATGGACAGCTGCGCGTCCTTTTTGGCAAGATAGTCTACTGTATCCTGCTGCTTGTAGATGCTGGGTGTGGGCTTGACCACGGTACGGAACACCACCGGCATCCCGTTGGCGATGCCGCCGTTGATGCCCGCATTGTGGTTGGTGGCGGTCACCACCGCACCCTCCGGCGTCATGCGGAAAGCGTCGTTTGCTTCGGAGCCGCGCATCCCGGCAAAGCCGAAGCCGGTGCCGAACTCGATGCCCTTGACGGCGGGGACGGAGAACACCAGATGTGCGATCTCGCTTTCCACGCTGTCAAAATAGGGCTCACCGATGCCTGCCGGCAGGCCGAGGATGGCAGTTTCCAGCATCCCGCCCACGCTGTCGCCCTCGGCTCCGGCGGCACGGATGGCGGCTTTCATGGGTTCTTCTACGCTCTCGTCCAGCACCGCAAAGCCCTCGGGCTTGCTGGCAAGGGCTTCCACCTGCGCAGCCAGCTGTGCGGCATCATCCTGTGCAAAGCGGGTGTCCGCAATGCCAGCGCACTCTGCGATATGGGTGGTGATGTCGATGCCCGCACGGTGCAGTGCGCTCAGCACAATGGCACCGCCCGCCACAAGGGCGGCCGTCACCCGGCCGGAGAAGTGCCCGCCGCCGCGCGCATCCTGAAAGCCGTGGTACTTGGCGTAGGCGGTGTAGTCTGCATGGCCGGGGCGCAGAAGGTCTGCGGTCTTGGCGTAATCGCCGCTGCGGGTGTTGGTATTTTCGATCATCAGGGCAATGGCGGTGCCGGTGGTGCGGCCGTTCACCACGCCGGACAGCAGCTGCACGGCATCTGCCTCCACCCGGGGAGTGGACAGGCCGTCGCCCCGGGCACGGCGCTTGTCCATGCAGGCGGAGAGAAATGCCTCGTCCACCGGCAGGCCTGCGGCCATGCCGTCCAGCACCGCGCCGATGGCGGCACCATGGCTCTCGCCGAAAATGGTCAGCGAAAGGTCGCTGCCGAATGTATTTTTCATGGCTTACTCCTCAATGCCCAGCAGGGGACGCAGGCCCTCCACCGGGATGGTCTCGGCGCGCCAGCAGCCCAGACCCGGCACCTTGATAATGGTGATCTGGCCGCTCTGTGCCTTTTTGTCGTGCAGCATTTCAGCCAGCACCTTTTCCTTATCGTAAGTAGTGCGGGTGGGCAGGCCGAGGCGGCGGTACACCGCGCGCACCCGCTTCTGCAGTGCCTTGGATTCGATCATGGGCAGCATGCCCAGCGCCACGCACTCGCCGTGGTAAAGGCCCACGGTGCGGCGGCCCTTGATGCCCTTGACGGCCTCGATGCCGTGGCCGATGGTGTGGCCGAAGTTGAGCGCCTTGCGCATGCCCTGCTCAGTCTCGTCCTGCTCCACGATGTTCTTCTTGAACCGCAGGCTGCGGCAGATGATCTCACCGATCTGGGCATCCACGTCGCCATTTTCAAAAATCGCGAACAGCTCGGGGTCTGCCAGCAGGCTTGCCTTGACGGCTTCTGCCAGACCGTTGATGAAGTGGCGGCGGGGCAGGGTGGCAAGGGTGTCCGGATCCACGATGACCAGCTTGGGCTGCCAGAAAGCGCCCACGATGTTTTTGGTATCGCCCAGATCCACGGCGGTCTTGCCGCCGATGGAGGAATCGATCATGGAAAGGGTGGTGGTGGGGCAGTTGATGAAGTCGATGCCCCGCATGTAGATGGAAGCGGCAAAACCGGCCAGATCGCCCACCACGCCGCCGCCCACGGCGATCACCAGATCGCCGCGGCCCATGCCGAATTCCAGCATCTGCTTGAGGACGGATTCCAGAATTTTAAAGCTCTTGCTGGCTTCGCCCTGCGGCACCGTGATGATGTGGGCATCCTTGCACTGGTCGGCCACCATCTGGGCGTACTGTGCGGGCACACCGCTGTCGGTCACAACGGCCACACGGCGGTCCAGCCGGGCGAACTGGTACAGGTTTTCCAGCGAGCCGCTCTTGACGATGATGTCATAGCTGCGCTCGCCCAGATTCATGGTCAGCTTGGTTCCGATAAATTCACTCATTTGGTATACACTCCTAACAGCCGCACGGTACGGCAGGTGCGGTCAAGCTCACGCAGCAGCGCGGCGGTCTCATCGGCGGTGGGGTCGCCCACCAGCTCCACGTAAAAATAATATTCAAACGGCACATGAGGCATGGGCCGGCTCTTGATGGACTCCATATTGAAGCCGCTGGCACCGATGATCTGGATCACCTCGCCCAGCTTGCCGGGCTTGTTGTCCACCGTGAACAGCAGCGAGAACCGGTTGCCGCCGGTAGGCTTTTCGCGGCTGAGCACGATAAAGCGGGTGGTGTTGTCGCCGTCGGTGTTGATGCTGGGCACCAGCACCTCCAGCCCGTACAGTGCCGCCGTCTCCACGCTTGCAATGGCCGCTTTGGAGGAGTCGCCGCTTTCGGCCACGAACTTTGCGGCCATGGCGGTGGCGGGCAGGCCGAACTGCCTTAAAAAGGTCTCGCTCTGGGCGATGGCCTGCTGGTGGCTGTAGACGCTTTTGATCTGGTCGAGTTTTGTGCCCGGCAGCACCAGAAGATTCTGGGAGATGGGCAGATCGTACACATCCACCACCCACAGCGCCGGATGGTTATAGCACAGATCCAGCACGGCGGAAACATCGCCCGCATGGCTGTTCTCAAAGGGAACGACACCCCGGGCAGCATCGCCGCGTTCCACCGCGTCAAACACCTCGTCCCAGGTGGGATAGCTCACAGCCTCGGCGTGGGGGAACAGCGCCCGGAGGGCAATGTGAGCAAAAGCGCCCTCCACGCCCTGATAGGCGGCGCGGTTTTGGCCCAGCACCACGGCTTCGTACTGCTTTGCCACGTCCATCAGGTTCTGCACGTGGTCTTTATAGTAGGGCCGCAGGGCCGGGTCCTGAATGCGGGCCGCAGCCTTTTTCAGCACTGCCGTCTCGCGGGCGGCATCGTAAACGGGCAGGCCATGGGCTCTTTTGTATTCGGCCACCTGCAGCACAGCAGCCATCCGCCGCTCAAACAGCGCAGCCAGCTGGGCATCCACCGTGTCGATCTCGGCGCGTGCCTGTTCCAGTGCGTCCATGGGTTCACATCCTTTTGTATGTATGATAAATACCATCAAGATAATAGATACCCAGTAAGTATACCATAACTGGGACGGAGAAACAACAAAACCTCCGGCGTTTCAAAGGGGAGAATATTTCAAATCAGATATGTGTAAAAAGAACAAAATAGAAAACGAACTCCCTCAGTCAAACCCTTGCGGGTTTGCCAGCTCCCTCAAAGAGGGAACCGCTGACAAAGCGGAAAAGTTTCCGGTTCTGCCAAAGGCCCCATCCCCGAGGGGGCTGTCGCCGAAGGCGACTGGGGGAGTTCTATTTGCATATTATCTGTTTTTCAGCAGCTCTTCCCGGCTCCTTGCTTTGCCGTAATATCTCCCATAGGGATTATCCAGCGCCTGTGCAAGGGAGACCGGCTTTTCCGGCTCCGGCCTTTGCACCGGCTTTGCTGTGCGGTCAAATGTGAACCCGGCGGCAGGCCCGCCGCGCTTTACCCGGAACCGCATGGCTCAGCCCTCTGCAGTGGCGGTAGAAACAGCCCCGGCGGTCAGCTTGTTCCACAGTTCTTCGCCGCCCTCAAGCAGGTCGGCGGAGTCCTTGTTCCATGCGCCGCGGATGCCGATATAGTACCGGCTCATCAGCTCCTGACTGGAGCCGCTTTCGCTCTGCACAGCATCAGAAGCGTAATCGCCCAGATCAAGGCCCGCCAGCACCGGGCAGTCGGTCCAGCGGTAGACCATGTTCCACCAGTCACTGTCTGCGTCGGACTGCGGCAGGCTGCCGTCGAGGTAGCGCAGGGTTCCGGTGGTCTGCTGGAACCCGGCTGGGTCGTACAGGATGAAGATGGAGCTCAGCGCGCCCTGAATGTCGGTGGAAAGCTTGGTGGTGCCTGCCATGTCAAGGTAGGCGTCCGAGTCCTCATTGCCAAAGTCCATGGTGTAGAGGTTCAGCTTTACCACCACCTTGCCGTCGCCGTTCCGGTCCTCACCGTAGGCGGCAAGGGCGTCCTGCAGGGCGGTCTGGGTGGCTTCCGGCAGGTAGTGGGGGGCCACCACCGCTACGTTGTAATCTGCATGGACGGTAAAAAAATACTGCCCGATGAAGTTGTAGCCGAAGAACACCACGATGATGCCGATGATGATGACCCACTTGAGGTTATAATCCCACCAGTTGGCCCAGCGTTCCTTGCGGGTGTACTGGCGCTGTTTGCGGGGCTGGAGGTCTTTGGGGTCGATATCACGTTCGTAACGGTAGCTTGCCATGGGGCAGTTCCCTCCAAGTTCTGATTTACAGCTGTGCCAGAATGGCCTGACGCACAGCGTCCGGCAGCTGCTTCTGCTCGGCCTTGCTCATGCCTGCAGTCCGGATGGGCGGCAGCACCTTGATATGCACGCTGCCCGGATGGCACAGGTTGCCATTGTTCTCAAACAGGGCACGTGCACCGGTAATGGCCACCGGAACCACCGGTGCGCCGGTCTTGACGGCAATGCGGAATGCACCGGCCTTGAACTCACCGGCACCGCCCTCTTCTCCCTTGTAGCGGGTGCCCTCCGGGAAAATGACGAAGCTCTTGCCGCTCTCCACAATGGCAGTGGCATCGTTCAGGGCGCGCACGGATGCCCGCAGGTCGTCGCGCTGCACGAACACGCAGCCCAGCAGCTTCATCCAGCGGTTCAACAGCGGGATCTTTTCCAGCTCTTCCTTGGCAAGGATGCCGTGGGGCTTATCCAGACTGGCCAGCAAAAGCGGGATGTCGTAGTAGCTGCGGTGGTTGCCCACGAACACGCAGGCCGTATCTTTGGGGATATTCTCAAGGCCCTCCACGCTCAGGGAAACGCCGGTCACCTTTAAAATGCCCCGGCTCCAGTGCGGGATATGCTTGTTGACAAGCTCTTCCACCAGCTGCATGTCGCCTGCAGCCAGAGCGCGTTCCGCCCGGCGCAGCACGCCATAATGGACGATCATATAACCAAATAAGTAAATAAACATCGCAATCGTGCGAAAAATGCTCATTGCGTTTTCCTCCCTCCGGCAAAATATGCCATTGTCATTGTATCACACTTTTTGTAAAAAGGGGAGAAATAACACTTTTTTTACAAATCGGAGGATCTGCGGTCTTGCAAAATTGACAAAATGCGGGTATATTTATAGTTGTAAAGCCAGCACAATGGCACTTTCTGCACGAAATGCTTTCTGCCGGCCCAATGGATGAAGAGAGAGGTACCATACGAACATGGGTTTATTTCCTTCCGCAAATGACTTCAAGGCCGGTAAGGGCGTTGAAAAGGATGCTCCCCGCAAGACCGGCGTGGGCCGTTTTTTTGAGCTTGTGGGCCGTGATATGAACGGCATGTTCCTTGCAAACCTGCTGGCCTGCATCGGCTTTCTGCCGGTGATCTGTCTGGTGTACATCGGCTTTCTGGCAAACAGCCTGCCTGTCATGCTGGCAAGCGCGGTGGTAGGCGGAATTCTGGCCGGGCCTGCGCTGGCCGGCATGTACGATACCGTGCTGCGTGCCCTGCGTGACGAAGCCGGTTACTGGTGGGTGACCTATCGCCGTGCCTTCAAGCGCAACTTCAAGGCCAGCATTGCGCCGGGCATCTTCTACTGTGTGGTGGTCACGGCGCAGATCTTCCTTGTGTATTTCTGCTTCAATATGCTGAGCAAGGGCACCAATGTGGGCGTGCCGCTGTGGGTGGCCACGGTGCTGAACCTGCTCATCTTCCAGATGCTGTTCGCCTACATGTGGCCGCAGGTGGTGCTGCTGGATCAGCCCTTCAGCCTGACCGTGAAAAACAGCATCAACTGCATGATCGCGTTCCTGCCCCACGCACTGGCGGCGGCCATCGTGCAGATCCTGTTCTGGGGCGTGGTGATCCTGTGCATGCCGCTGGGCCTGCTGCTCATGCTGATCTTCGGTTTCTGGTTCGTGACCGAAGTATCCTGCCAGATCATCTACGGCGATATTGAAAAGGTGTTCCACATTGAGGAGAGCATCCGCAAAATGAAGGATGCCGAGCTGGAAGCCGCCCTCAAAGAGGACTACGGCGAAAGCACCGACGACACCGAAGAGTAAATTTGAACTTCCGCAAAGGAGGGGTGCTCCATGGAACAACGGAATAATCTGGTTTTGCAGGGCACCGAGACCTTCTCCCGCGGGCAGCTGGACAATGTGGCACTGGACGGCGGTGCACTGGTGCTGGACAGCGTGGCGGGCCGCTGCCTGCAATACGGCAGCTACACCACGCCGGAATTTGCCATGCCGGCCTTCTGCAACCTGAATGTCAGCTGGAACGCCTTTGCGCCCCACAACACCATGGTGGAGGTGCGCTGCCGGGTATATGCCGGAGGAAACTGGACCGGCTGGATGAGCTTTGGCAAGTGGGCACCGGGCTACCCCCGCTGCAGCTGCAATTCCCAGAGTGACGACGGCATGATCTTCCTCATGGGCGATACCGTGACCGTGGCAACGCCCGGCGGCGGAACCGGCGTGCAGCTGCAGGTAAACCTTTCCACCAACGATGACAAGGTCTCGCCCGCAGTGCGCCTGCTGGCCGCGGCAGTGCGGCCGCTGGCGTGGGAAAAGCACAACGGCCACCCGCTGAACCGGCAGCTCTATCTGCCGGAATACTGCCTTTCCGCCCACGATCCCAGCTTTGGGCGCACCATGGATCTGCCGCTGGTCATGGCGGCACTGATGAACTGCTGGGGCGAGGATGTCCTGCCCGAAGAAGTGGCCTATGTGATGGAGGACATGGCCCACAACACCACTGCCAATGCGGCCTTTGCGGCCGCAGCCGCCGGCTGCTGCGGCTACCCCTGCTGGCAGGCATGGATGGACCTTGCCGACCTGCGTGCCCAGATCCACGATGACTGTTGTGTGGCAGTGCAGGTGGAGCGGCGCATCCGCGGCCAGCGGGACCCGGTGCGGGTCTGGATGGGCCTGCGCGGCTTTGGCCACGACGATGCCGTAATGGCAGATTATGTGCTGCTGAACGACCCCACCGCAGATTCCAACGGCGCAGTGAACTGCACCATGGCACTGGTGGACTTTATGCGTTACTTTACCGGGCGCGCCATCGCCCTGCGGGCAAAACCCCGCGATGTTGCCGCCAACCGTCCGCTGCGGATGCGCTGCGAGCTGGTGCCCGGCGAGACGGCAGACGTTTATTATTTTGAGCAGCGCGGCGTGAAGGACCCGCTGCCGGAAGGCTTTTCCGGCTGGGTGGCCTGTGCGTGCCACGACGGTGTGGCCCACGCCACCACCGCCCACCGCAGCTTCTGCCGGATGGAGCGCACGCCGGAGGGCGGCATCCGTTTTCCGGAAAAGATCATGGCCGCAGGCTGCCGCTGCAGCGTGTATGCAGTGGACCAGACCGGTGCCATGCGCGTGGCGGAGGTGCGGCTGCCAAAGCCGCGCCCCACGCCGGAGCAACCTGTTTCCCAGGCACAGGAAAAGCCGGCGGAATGACCGGCCCGACCCAAAGCCTTTGGGCTATAGATCAAGACATAGGAGGAACACATTATGGCAAAGACGATCATCACTTTGGGACGTGAATACTGCACGGGCGGCCGCTACATCGCTGAAGATGTGGCAAATGCGCTGGGCATCAAGCTTTACGACAAAGAGCTGATCACCATGGCAGCAAAGCACTCCGGTCTTTCGGAAGAAGCTGTTGCCGCCAGTGAAAAACGGCATACTCACAGCCTGCTGTACAGTCTGTACACCATGGGCAATGAGCTGCCGCTGGGCGATCAGGTGTTCATTCTTCAGAGCCGCATCATCAAGCAGCTGGCCGAGGAAGGCCCCTGCGTGATCCTGGGCCGCTGCGGCGACTATGTGCTGCGTGAGCGCAAGGATGTGCTGCGCGTGTTCGTGTACGCCCCCAAGGAGTGGCGGCTGGAATACGCAAAGACCAATCCTCTGGTCAAGGCCAAGGACGAAAAGGGCATCAAGGACGAGGTGGAAAAGACCGACCGCAACCGTTCTGCCTACTACAACTACTACACCCAGAACCGCTGGGGTGATGCCCACAACTATGATCTGGCCATCAACGCTGCTCTGGGCCGCGAGACCTGCGTGAAGATGATCCTGGACGCAGCCGCCGCCAAGGAGAAGAACCTTGGCTGACCGCCCGGGCACTTCAAAATAAAACAACGATGATTCGTGGGTAGGGTGCTTTTGCACCCTGCCCACGTTTCGGGCAACGGCGACTGTTTTACTCCTTCAGTCACGGCTCCCGCCGTGCCAGCTCCCTCGAAGAGGGAGCCTTTGGCAGTATGATGGAGTTCCTGATTTTGCCAATGCCTCCCTCATTGAGGGAGGTGGCATCGCGCAGCGATGACGGAAGGAGTTATTCGGCAGCGGCCTTGCCATATTCCCTGTAACCTCAACATCAAAAGGAGCAAACGTGGAAACAAAGCAACCCCAAACCTCTCCCGCCCAAACGCGGGAAAACATTATGGGAACCATGGAGATCAACCCTCTGCTGGTCAAGCTGAGCGTGCCCATGATGATCTCCATGCTGGTGCAGGCGCTTTACAACGTGGTGGACTCGGTGTTCGTGTCCCATGTGAGTGAAAGCGCCCTCACCGCTGTGTCCCTCGCCTTCTCGCTGCAGAATGTGATGATCGCTGTGGGCGTGGGCACCGGCGTAGGCGTGAACGCCATGCTGTCCAAAAGTCTGGGCGAAAAGAACCAGAGCCGCGCCAATGCCACGGCGAAAAACGGCATCTTTCTTTCGCTGTGCAGCTTCGTGGTGTTCCTCGTCATTGGCCTTACCTGCATGAAGCCCTATTTCTATGCACAGACCAGTGATGCGGCTATTGCGCAGCAGGGCATCCAGTATCTTTCGGTGTGCTGCATCTTCAGTCTGGGCCTTTTCACCCAGACCATGGGCGAAAAGCTGCTGGCCGCTACCGGCCGCACCTACCTGAGCATGATTAGTCAGCTGGTGGGTGCCGTGGTGAACATCATTCTGGACCCCATCTTCATCTTTGGCTACTGCGGTGAGGCCCTCAGTGGTACCACCGGCGCAGCTGTGGCAACGGTCATCGGTCAGTTCTGTGGCGCAGGCATGACCCTGTTCTTCAACCTGAACAAAAACCCGGATATCCAGATCAGCTTCAAGGGCTTCCGCCCCAGTGTCAAGGCCATTGGCCGTATCTACACGGTGGGCCTGCCCAGCATTGCCATGCAGTGCGTGGGCAGCCTGATGACCTTTGGCATGAACCTGATCCTCATGAGCTTCTCGGCCACGGCGGTGGCGGTGTTCGGTGTGTACTTCAAGCTGCAGAGCTTCGTGTTCATGCCCATCTTTGGCTTGAACAACGGCATGGTGCCCATCATCAGCTACAACTACGGTGCCCGCAGACCGGACCGCGTGAAAAAAACCATCAAGCTGGCAGTCTGCTATGCCGAGTGCATCATGCTCATTGGTTTCTGCATCTTCCAGTTCGCACCGGATAAGGTGCTGGGCATCTTTGCGGCCAGTGATGCCATGCTGGCCATTGGCATCCCGGCCATGCGCATCATCTGCCTGCACTTCCTGCTGGCGGGTGCCAGCATCGTGCTCAGCTCGGTGTTTCAGGCACTGGGCAACGGTGTGTTCAGCCTGATCGTTTCGGTCTGCCGTCAGCTGTTCGTGCTGCTGCCGGCCGCATGGCTGCTGGCACAGACCGGCAATGTCAACAATGTCTGGTGGGCCTTCCTCATCGCTGAGATCGTCAGTGTCCTGCTGAGCCTTGGCTTCTACGCCCGCATCAACAAAAACATCATTGCCCCCATGTATTCCCCTGCCGAATGAGGGGCGTGAAAAACTGTCCCTGCAAAGGAAAGGAACGTGATCTCTATGGTAAAAAAGCTCAAATGGAATCTGGTGCTCATGAGTGCGCTGTATCTGGGTCTGGGCGTTTTTCTGCTCATGAAGCCCACCACGGCCCTGAACATCGTGTGCTATGCGCTGGGCGCTGTGGTGCTGGCCTGCGCGGCGGTGCAGCTCATCCGCTATTTTGTGGTGGAACGCGGTGTGTTCCAGAGCCAGCTCACCCTGATCTCCGGCATCATCTGTCTAGCATTGGGTGCGTTCCTGATCCTGCGCAGCGACATCGTGGTGAGTATCCTGCCCATCGTGTTCGGCCTGTTCGTAATCTTTGACAGCATCAGTCGTGTGCAGAACGCACTGGACCTGCGCCGCTGCGGCTATTCCAGCTGGAAGAGCTTTCTGCTGCTGCCGGTGCTCAGCGTGGTGCTGGGCGTTATCATGATCCTGAACCCCTTCGGCACCATGGAAACGCTGGTCATGGCCATTGGCATCATCCTGATCGTGGAGGGCTCCATCAACCTGCTCAGCGCCCTGTACACGGTGCTGGCCGTGCGCCGTTTTGCCAAGCTGCACCCGGAGACTCAGTCCATGCTGGAGTCCCTGACCGGTGAAGACCTGAACGGCGACGGCGTGGTCGCCCCGGATGTGACCCGCACCGATGCCGAGGCCACTGCCGTGGAACTGGATGAGGTGGACGAGAGCGCCACTGTGGAACAGGAGAACGAGAAATAAACCCTCTCAGGCGCTCCGCGCCAGCTCTCCCGAAGGGCGAGCTTAATGCGCTGTTTTGATGACGTTTTCCTCATACTGTGAAGAAGGTGTACCCTTTCTTCCGCAGGAAAAAGCTCCCCCCTCGGGGGAGCTGGCAACGCCGTCAGGCGTTGACTGAGAGGGTTTTATACTAACGACTAAGCAAAGGAAAAAGAGAAATGGAAAAGTATGATCTGATCATTGTCGGTGCCGGCCCGGCTGGCATTTTTACCGCTGTGGAGCTGCTGCGCCACGGCAGCAAAAAGAAGATGCTGCTGGTGGAAAAGGGCAAGCCCGTGGAAAAGCGCCACTGCCCCAAAGCCGAAGTGGGCCACTGCGTCAACTGCCGCCCCACCTGCGCCATCACCACCGGATTTTCCGGTGCAGGTGCCTTCTCGGATGGCAAGCTGAGCCTCTCCTATGAGGTGGGCGGCGACCTGCCCACCCTGATCGGAGAGGAGTTTGCACAGGAGCTTATCAACTACACCGACAAGATCTATCTTGAGTTCGGCGCAGACCCCCATGTGGAGGGCATCTACACCGGCGAGGAGATCAAGGAGATCCGCAAGAACGCCATCCATGCCGGCCTGAAGCTGGTGGACTGCCCGATCCGCCATCTGGGCACAGAGAAGGCGCAGCAGCTGTATCTGGCCATCCAGAACTATCTGGCCGACAACGGCGTGGAGATGCTGTTCAATACCGAGTGCGAGAACATCATCCTTGAGAACGAGGAGTGCAAGGGCGTGCTGCTGAAGGACGGCGATCAGGTCCGGCCTGTGTATGCGGATACCGTGGTCATTGGCACCGGCCGCCGCGGTGCGGACTGGCTGGAAAAGATCTGCGCCGAGCACCACATTGCCCACAAGCCCGGCACCGTGGACATCGGTGTGCGCGTGGAGTGCCGCAACGAGGTCATGGAAAAGGTGAACAAGGTGCTGTATGAGTCCAAGCTCATCGGCTACCCCAAGCCCTGGAAGAACAAGGTGCGCACCTTCTGCCAGAACCCCGGCGGCTTTGTGGCGCAGGAAAACTACGACAACGACCTTGCCGTGGTCAACGGCCACAGCTTCAAGGAGAAAAAGAGCGAGAACACCAACCTTGCGATTCTGGTCTCCCACAACTTTACCGAGCCGTTCAACCAGCCCATTGCCTACGCCCAGAAGGTGGGCGAGCTGACCAACATGCTGGGCGCAGGCCACATCATGGTGCAGCGCTACGGCGACATTCTGGACGGCAAGCGCACCTGGCAGAAGGAGCTGGCCCAGTCCAACGTGAAGCCCACCCTGAAGGATGCCGTGGCAGGCGACATCACCGCCGCCATGCCCTACCGTGCCATGACCAACATCATTGAGTTCATCAAGATGCTGGATATGGTGGTGCCCGGCTTTGCCGCCAACGAGACCCTGCTGTACAGCCCGGAGCTGAAGTTCTACTCCAACAAGGTGAAGATGGACGAGAACCTTGACACCAACATCAAGGGCCTGCACTGTCTGGGCGACTCCTCCGGCTGGACCCGCGGCCTGATGATGGCTTCGGTCATGGGCGTGCTCATGGGCCGCAAGCTGGCCGAAAAGGAAGGCTGCTAAAAACAAGCATCAACAAAAACAAAAAATCCCGGCACCGCAAGGTGTCGGGATTTTTTTAGGTTTGAAATTCAGCCCTCAATGAGCTCCACGGTCTTCATCTTGACCGGGGTGGTGGGCTTATCGTTCCAGTCGGTGCGGACAGCTGCGATCTTATCCACAACATCCATGCCTGCAACCACCTTGCCAAAGGCAGCGTACTGGCCGTCCAGATGAGGTGCATCCTGATGCATGATGAAGAACTGGCTGCCGGCGCTGTTGGGGTTCATGGCGCGTGCCATGCTGATCACGCCGCGGGTGTGCTTGAGCGGATTGTTCACGCCGTTTGCAGCAAACTCGCCCTTGATGTTCCAGCCGGGGCCGCCGGTGCCGTTGCCCAGCGGGCAGCCGCCCTGGATCATAAAGCCGGGGATCACGCGGTGGAAGGTCAGGCCGTTGTAAAAGCCCTCGCTGACCAGCTTCTTGAAATTCTCACAGGTGATAGGAGCGGCTTCTTCGTTCAGCTCGATATCGATGATGCCGCCGTCTTCCATAGTAATGCGAACCATAACGCTACAATACTCCTTTTGTGTTGCCCCGCAGCAGTGCGGGAGTGTTCGGCAGAAGGCCTGCCGGATATCTCTTATAGTATACCATAGGTTTTGGGGGTTGCAACGCCGCAGATGCAACGTTTTTGTTAAAATTCATCTTTCATCTCCACCATATCGGCCCAAAAGCGCTTGGGGCAGTGGGTCATGCGGCATTTTTCGTTGTGGCGGGCCTTGATCTCCAGCGTCTGGTAGAACTGCTTCCACAATGCCTGAAACTGCTGCTCCCGCTCGCTGGGCGGCGGCAGCTCCAGCGGTGCAGCCAGCTCCAGCAGCCGGGCCTTGTGGTCCTCCTGCAGCAGCACAGCCTGATGCACCGCATCGTAGATCATAAAGTTTTCTTCCGGGAACCGTCCGCAAAAGTGGGGCCGCAGCAGCGGCAGGATGTAGTTTTTGGGGTGGATGACGGCGCCCAGCATCCCGTCGTGCTCCTCAAACCGCACAAAGCCCTGAAACTTGTCCACTTCCCAGTCAAGGCTTTTCTTCATCTCATACAGCGGGGCCACGTCCGGGTGGCCGGTGCGCTTCACGGTGCCGGGGCCGAGGGCGAAGGCCAGATGCAGAAAGCGGATGAGCAGCAGCTCTTTGTCCTCCCGCCCGGAGAGGAAATCCCGGCTGACGAGGTACTCTGTCTCGGGGCCAAGCTTTCTGCCAAAGCTGGCAAACACCCGCTGAGCCTTGGCGTGGTCGGTGGGGATGTTCTTCACCGGATAGAGCGTGGAGGTCTCTCGCTGGGGTGTCCACACCGCAAAGGGGATCTCGTGCTGGGCAAAGCTCTCGAACACGCAGCACAGAAAGCCTTCAAAGCTGCTATCGTAGAGGTACACCACATCCGCATCGTGGAGCCTGCGGGCTTTCTGAACTTGAACATTTACAGCGCCTTCGCCAGACATTGCACTGCCTCCTCCCGCACCATGCGCATGGCTGCGCGCGGTGCCACGCCCTGCGTGATCAGATCGTCCACCGCAGGCGGCGTGAACAGACTGAGCTGTTCGCAGCTGCCGCCGAACACGTTGGGGTCGATGAGCGCCTGCGTGATGCGCTCCCGCCCGGCGGTGCCGCGGCCCGGGTGCGCACCCGCAAAACCCTTGCAGGTGATGAAATACTGTGCCCGCTTGAGCACCACGCCCATGCGCTTCAGCTCGTCCAGCCCAAGGCTGGAAAGCTTGCGCGCGTGCCAGATGCGCCGGGCGCTTTTGGGGCCGATGCCCGGCACACGCAGCAACATTTCAAAGGGCGCGCGGTTCACATCTACCGGAAAAAGCCCGTAGTGCTGCACGGCCCAGTTGCATTTTGGGTCGAGGTAGGGGTTGAAGTTCTGGTTGGCTTCATCCAGAATTTCGTCTGCCTTGAACTGGTAAAACCGCAGCAGCCAGTCAGCCTGATACAGCCGGTGCTCCCGCAAAAGCGGGGGTTTGGTGTCCAGCGCAGGCAGGCGGGTGTCCTCGGTTACCGGGATGTAGGCGGAGTAGAACACCCGTTTCAGACTGTACTTCTGGTACATGCCCTCAGTGAGCTTTAAAATGTGGTAGTCTGTCTCCGGTGAAGCGCCTACGATCATCTGGGTGCTCTGCCCGGCGGGTGCAAACTTTGGCGCATGGCGGTAGACGGTCAGCTCCTGTTTGCTCTGCGCGCCGGAAACTGCGATCTGCTTCATGGGCCGGAAAATGGAGTGCCGCCCTTTGTCCGGGGCCAGCAGGTTCAGGCTCTGCTCACTGGGCAGCTCCACATTCACGCTCAGGCGGTCGGCCAGATATCCCAGCTGCTGCAACAGTTCCGGGCTTGTGCCGGGGATGGCCTTGGCGTGGATGTAGCCCCCAAAGCGGTATTCGCCCCGCAGCAGCCGCAGGGTGGCCAGCATCCGTTCGGTGGTGTAGTCCGGCGTGCCCAGCACCGCGCTGGAAAGGAACAACCCTTCAATGTAGTTGCGGCGGTAAAACTCCACAGTCAGCTCAGCCAATTCCCGGGGCGTGAAGGTGGCACGGGGGATATCGTTGGACTTGCGGTTGACGCAATAGCTGCAGTCGAAGGCACAGCAGTTGGTCATGAGCACCTTTAAAAGGCTCACGCAGCGGCCGTCGGCGGTAAAGGCGTGGCAGCAGCCCGGTGCATAGCAGCTGCCAAGAATGCCTGCCCGCGCGGTGCGGGATGCGCCGCTGGAGGTGCAGGCAACATCATATTTGGCGCTGTCGGCCAGAATGGTAAGCTTGTCCATCAGGGTCTGTTCCATGCAGAATACACCTCCAAAGTGGGAAAAGGGTCAAAAAATAAAGCCATGCGCAAAATTGCAGATGGCTTTACATCAATTTGTGCCGAACTCCTTCAGTCACGGCTGCCGCCGTGCCAGCTCCCCCGGAGGAGGAGCCTTTGGCAGTACGGGAAAGTTTCCGGTTTTGCCAAGGCCTCCCTCCATGAGGGAGGTGGCTGCGAACAGCGTGAGCAGACGGAAGGAGTTATTACCACTTCGCTTTTGTTTCCACCACGCGGCCGGCGATGTGCAGATGGTTCAGGTCCTCACCCTTGATGACCATTTCGCTGTAGGCCGGGTTGAAGGGCTGCAGCACCACGCAGTTGCCGCGCTGGATATAGCGCTTCAGGGTGCCCTCGCCCTCATCGCCGTAGATCAGCACGCCAAGGTCGCCGTTTTCCAGTGTGTCCTGCTTGTGCACAAGGGCAAGGTCGCCGTCCTGAATGCGGGGCTCCATGCTGTCGCCGCGCACCACCAGATAAAAATAGTTGGAGGGGTCCTTCACACGGGCATACTCCTGACCGTAGTCCTCCTCAAAGGCGAGGGCACCGTAACCGGCCTTTACCGTGCCGATCACCGGGATCAGGCTTTCAGAATAGCTGCCAAAGAACCGCTCTTCCGGGGCGGAAACATTGCTTACCGGGCGGTACAGGCCCAGCAGATAATCTGCTGTGGTGTTCAAAAGCTCGGCAATGCGGGCCACGGTAGACGGATCGGGAGAGGACTTGCCGCTTTCCCATTTGCCGACAGCCTGCTGTGTCACGCCCAGTTTGGAAGCCAGCTCAGCCTGGCTGATGCCCTGCTTTTTGCGGCACTGCTTCAAAAGTTCTGAAAACGACATGGTATATTTCTCCTTTACACCGCGAGGAAATTTTCTTGTGTTTATTATACAACAAAAAGGTGTACTTGTAAAGACCTGAAACAGGCCAAGACCCAAAAAGGTTGTGGTAAATTTTGTTTTTAAGGGCTGAAAGAAAAAAATTGCCCCAAAGGCTTGACACCGGCGTGCAAATCTGGTAAATTAAATAGGCATTCGACACGGCGTAAGGCGGATGTCCACAAGGAGAGATGTCCGAGTGGTTTAAGGAAGCAGTCTTGAAAACTGCCGTACGGCAACGTACCGTGGGTTCGAATCCCACTCTCTCCGCCATTTTTTATTGAATAAGTGTAACACACTTTGCTCTGGAGTAGTACTCAAGAGGTCGAAGAGGCGCCCCTGCTAAGGGCGTAGGTCGTCTAAACAACGGCGCGAGGGTTCAAATCCCTCCTACTCCGCCAAGAAAAAGCTCGTTGATTCGTTGAAATCAATGGGCTTTTTCCTTTATAAAGGAAAAATGCGGCTTGTGGAACAAAAAGGAGAAACCAATGGCGTTTGGCGTTTTGGCAGGTCAGATCACGGTGATCTTTCTGGAAGTGCTGCTGGGCTATGTAGGTGCACGCAGCGGCATCATCAAGGATCATGACAGCAAGTTTTTGTCGGATTTTATCATGAGGCTTCTGCTGCCCTGTACCATGCTGGCTGGTGCAGCCGTGGACGGTGAGCCGGAGCTGCTCACTCAGGCAGGGGTGCTGTTCGTGCTGCTGCTGGCACTGTTTGTGGTGACCACCGGCCTGTGCCGGTTGAGCAGCTGGCTGCACCACGACACGCCGGGCAAGTATGCGGTGCTGGTGGGCACGGCGGCTATGCCCAACTGCGGCTTCATCGGCCTGCCGCTGTGCAGCGCCCTGCTGGGCACCGCGCGCGGCACTGTGTTTGCAGGCATGGCCATGGCCTCTTATAATGTATGGTTCTTTACCTATGTGGTGTGCCTGTTCCGCCCCGGCGAGAAGATCCGGCTCAAGACCTTCATCACCCCCACCAACATTGCCACAGTGGCTATGCTGGGGCTGCTGGCCACCGGCTGGCGGCTGCCCGCACCGGTGCAGCAGTTCTGCAGTGCGGTGGGCGGCTGCACCACCCCGCTGGCGCTCATGATCGTAGGTGTGCTGCTGGCAGACAGCGACATCCGTGCGCTGCTGCACACCGGTTTCCTGTACCGGGTCACCCTGCTGCGCGGCATCCTGTTCCCGCTGCTGTTCATGCTGCTGCTGTGGCTGCTGCCGCTGGACAATGTGCTGCGCACCGGCCTGTCCATCATCGCATGCTGCCCGGCCGGCAGCCTTGCCGCTGTGCTGGCCAAGCAGACCGGCACCGAAGCGACCCTTGCCAGTCAGGCGGTGGCCCACTCCACCGTGTGTATGCTGGTCACAGTGCCTGCCATGCTGCTGCTGACGGGCGTTATGTTCCCGATGTGAGAAGCTGTAAAAAAAGCCCGCTGTCTTTGGACGGCGGGCTTTCTGTTGTTATAGCATAAGGTTCGTGATACCTGCTAGCACCAGCAGGTGCACCGGGTAGAACCAGTAAAAGGCCTTTTTCTGCAGCGGACTGCACGCGCCGCGCTGCCCGTTGTAGAACCAGACCAGCACAAAGGCCAGCGGCGCAGTCAGCTCGAACAAAAACAGCAGCGCACCTGCAAGGCACTGCCGCTTGCGGTCTGCGCGAGTCAGGTACAGGGTGCAGATGATGAGCACGCCGATGGCGTGGTAGTCGGTGTTGGCAGCCAGCGCCAGCGCGGCGCAGCCGCCCGCCCACACAAGCCCCTGCCAGCCGGGCAGGCCGTTTTCCTTTTCAAAGCGCTTGAGCCCTGCCATAGCCAGCACGCCCAGCGCCAGCGTCCAGTAAACGTTCTGGTGCTGCGGGGCGAACGGTGTGCGGAAAAAGGCAAGGTCAAAAGGTACTTCGCTCAGAAGGCCGAACAGCAGAAGCCGCCCAAGGTAGCCTTTGACGTTGTGGGTGTGCAGAAAGCCCTCCACGGCCAGAAAGCAGAAGATGGGAAAGGCCAGCCGCCCGATATACCGCAGCACACGGTCTGCCGCCAGCAGGGTGCTGACCGGGATGCCACCGCAGCTGGCAGCACCGGCGGCGAGGGCCGGCAGCAGGATACCGGCTTCGATGCAGGAAGCGCCGATGTGATCAATGAGCATGGTGATGCAGGCGATGTATTTGAGCGCTGTGCCGCTGAGTCCGCAGCGGACAGGGGCTTTGGCAGTCTCGGTCATAAGGAATCCCTCACTTGATAAAAAATCTACTTTTTGTGCTTTTTTAATGATACGGCGCAGGCTGGCAGGCTCCTGCGTCATCTTTGACAAAATACGCCGGAAAGGCGCATAAATCGGGCAAAAATGCTTGACAGAAAAGGCACGGGATAGTACAATCAAGAAGATAATTGAACTATCTCAAATGAAAGATGAAAAAGATTCACAGAGAATCGGGCGTCTCCGAACCAGTAAAAACGGAAGGAGGCTTTGGGCATGACGCTTTTTTCCTACGAGATTTTTGATGCTGTGGCCCGGCAGGGCAGCTTCAACAAGGCGGCACAGCAGCTGCACCTGACCCCATCGGCCATCAGTCACGCCATTGCCGTAATGGAGGAGGAACTGGGCTTTGCTCTGTTCAACCGCGGCAAAAACGGCGTATCCATGACCAGCTACGGCGCATCCCTGTATCCCTCTATTCGCGATGTGCTCAACAGCGATGAGGCCCTCAAGCAGAGCATCGCCCGCCTGAACGGCCTGGAAAAGGGCAAGGTGAAGCTGGGCGTATTCAACTCGGTGTGTGCTTCGCTGCTGCCGGGCCTGCTCAAAAGCTTTATGACCCACTACCCGCAGATCGAGATCGAGGTGTATCAGGGCACCTACGACGATGTGAAGGAATGGCTGCGAACCGGTCAGGTGGATATCGCGTTCCTTTCCTCCACCTGCCGTGAAGAGTTCAACCTCACCGAGCTGTTCCGCGAGCCGCTGCTGTGCATCGTGCCGCAGGACTGGCCCGAACCGGAAAACGGCGTGATGACTCCCGCCCTGATGAACGGCCAAAGCTTCGTTGTGCAGTGCGATGCCACCGATGCTGAAATGCGCCAGTTCCTGAAAAAATATAAGATCGGCACCGAGCGCCGCTGCCATGTCATCGACGACCAGTCCAACATCGCCATGGTGGAAGCAGGTCTGGGCATTTCCATCATGCCGCAGATGCTGCTGCGCGACTGCAAGGCTGCGATCAAGATCTATCCCATCGAGCCAGAGGAAGACCGTGTGGTGGGCCTGGCTGTGCAGCGCCCCGCCGCAATGGCCCCGGCAGTGGAACAGATGTTCCACCACATCGTGGACTACTGCAGGCAGATCGAGCTGAGGTGAGCCGGACACCTTTATACTATACCATAAAACAGTCTGTGTGTGGAGCATGGACTGTTTTTTTATTAAGAAAGAGCGATTGTATCAGCGTGCAAAATCCGCTATACTTAGAAGAACAGGCTGGTTTTATGCAGAAGCCTTGATTGGAGCAGAAAGATGAAGACCATAAAACGACGTGCCTTTTGCAAGGCGGCAGCAGCTGCCGTGGCAGGCGTGCTGTCCCCGCACGCGGCGGCAGAGGCTTTGATGCCGCAGGCCGCACAGGCTGTGGTGGGCAGTGCGGTGCCGGAGGATTACTACTCCTTTGCCTTCCGCAGCGACCACAGCGAAACAGATCTCTCCCACGATTTTTATTATACAGATGCCTTTTTTGAGAACACGGCGCTGCAGTACAGCCACAAGCTGGCACTGGCAACGCTGGGCCTTGTGGCGGCAAGCGGCAACACCTACCAGAGCGATGCGCTTTACTGGGTGGAGGGTGAAGCGGGCCGTGAGGACAGCATTGCGGATGCCTACCAGAAGCTTGGCTTTGCCAATGCGGTCTATGCGGGCTACCAGTGCAGCCTGAACACCCCGGTGGATACCGCGGGCTGTGCTTTTGCGCAGAAAACACTGGTACAGGATGGCCAGCGCACCACCATTATTGCAGCCATGCTGCGCGGTGTCGGCTATGGTGCCGAGTGGGCCAGCAACCTGCATGTGGGCGAAGGCGGCGGGCACTATGGCTTTGTGACAGCAGCAGAGCATTTTTTTGAGGATCTGCAGGACTACCTGAAAAAAGCCGAGGCTGCAGCGGGAACGCTGGGCACCATCAAGCTCTGGCTGGGCGGCTACAGCCGCGGCGCGGCTGTGGCAAACCTGACGGCGGCGCGCATCCGGCAGCAGCTGCCGCAGATCGCGCAGAAAAATACCTTTGTTTACACCTTTGCCGCACCGGCGGCACTGACGGCAGCGGACCGCCCGGATCTGCAGGCGGACTACGACAACGACCACACTGCAGACGGCGGACTGAAAACGGATTGGGATGTAAGCAATATCTTCAACATCATTTCCAGCGGCGACATCGTGGCCCGCGTGATGCCGGAAGAGTGGGGCTACCACCGCAACGGAAACGACCGCTTTCTGCCCTCCACGGCGTACCAGAACGAGCTGGATGATCTGAGCATCATCGAGAGCCGGATGGGCGGCGTGCCGCTGCGGTTCGACCAGCTGGCCACAAAGGAAGATGTGGATTCGGTGATCGCGGCGGCTCTGGTGTTCTGCAAAAGCGCCGCAAATTACCACGAAAAATATGAAGCTGCCTTTATGGATATGCTGCAGTGTGCCTTTACCCTCTCGGAGAAAGAGGCAGCCGAGGGCGTGATCCTGGACGATGAAGCTGTGATGGAACGGCTGCGCAGCATGGAGAACATCCGTAAAATGTCGTGGACGAAGGTGCTGCGCTGCGTGATGACGGCTTCGGCCATGAGCCGACCCATTCTGGAGCAGGTGGGGGCCATTGTGCCGCTGCGGGCGCAGCAGGTGGTGGTGCCGGTGCTGGCGGTGGGTCTGTGCTACGAGGTGGAGAGCGATGTGCTGAAGCTGCTGGTGTACTACATCCTCAGCCTGATGAGCGTGAACGGCCCGGCAGACAGCGTTCTGCGTGCGGCATTCTGCCACTACCCGGAAAACTACATCACCCTGATGGAATATTACGACCCCGCCGAGCACGGCATGGAAGCCTATACCCGAAAATAAAATCTCCGGAAATAAAAAAGAGGGGCTGTTGCAAAATAAAAATGCGATAGCAGCTTGCACAAAGGAATAGCGCAAAATCAGAAACCCGGAATCCTTTCTGAGCCATTGGCCCTGAAAAGGTTCCGGGTTTTGTACATGATTTTTCAGAGAGCTATTTTGCAACAGCCTCTTTCATCGCTGCGCAAACGCGAAGTTATTGATCTTCCGAATCCAATCCAAGTTCTTTCAGCTCTTTTTCGTTTTGGATATCTTCATCGGTTTTCTTTCCGGTGATAGCACTATATGCTTCTTTGATGCCATTTTTAACTGCCCATTTGATAACGAAATACAGCGCAATCAAAATAATAATTGCGGTTCCTCCGCTTATGCCTAATTCATTCCACATGATTCAATCCTCCAAATGCAGATTTGTTGAACTGAGCCGAGTATACCATACTCTATTAAGAATAGCAAAAGGCAGGATACCACTACCATAGTGATACCCTGCCTTTGCTCGTTCCGGTTCTCGTCCTGTACCGCCCACCACAAAACGGCAGTCATCCCGGTAGACATTCCTAGCCGTTGGGAACCGCGGGCTAAGCAACAGCCCACTGGGCTGATTGCTTACTCT
>ENA-OPFT01000243-OPFT01000243.1-human-gut-metagenome-genome-assembly--contig:-NODE-243-length-33416-cov-2.787057_pt1 | contig 33416 bp, 38 predicted proteins | sample MGYA00241714_ERZ501560 | MGnify/ENA primary metagenome ERZ501560 (study PRJEB25962, sample SAMEA2042392) | human gut metagenome | biome: human gut; feature: human-associated habitat; material: faeces...
TTCAATTCGCCTTCGAATCCGTCCGCAGTAAAAAGACACATCATCTCCGGCTCCATCTGATCACACACAAAGGTGATCAATCCGCGGAACCGATACTTTGTCAATGTCAGTCCTGTCTCTTCTTTTACCTCGCGCAGCAGACAGTCCTCGGGACCCTCCGTCCCTTCTGCATGTCCACCCACACCGATCCATTTATTTTTATTAATATCTTTCTTCTTTTTGGTGCGGTGAAGCATCAGATATTTTCCATCTTTTTCTATATAACAGAGCGTCGTAAGTTTCATGCCCTGCTCCTGCTTCTCGCCAAAATTACGGTTAAATTCTTTAAAATTATACATCTCATAAGAACGGCATAACACAGCAAAATGTATCTTTCTAAAATAATTCTCTGCCCTTTTTCCGGCAATGTCCATCTCCGTAATTGCCTTATAAAACAAGTCTGAGACAAGCCGCGCATCATTTCCAAATGCCCCGCAGCCAAATGCTCCAAGCACCAGATTTTCATATCCGGCATACGCCGCTGCCAAAAGCATTCCTTCGATGCGGTGATACAAAATATCCTCGTATTCTTTCGCACTGACCGGAACACCGCCGTGTGAGATCATCGGCGCCGCACACGTCAGAACCGAAACAACCGTACTCTCCGGCAAAAGTCGTCCCCGCTCATCTTTGATAATTTCCACCTGTGGGGTAATCATCAGCGCATCCGTCGCGATGTAACTCTGCCTCTCCCTATTATAAATATAATACGGCGCAGCTCCCTCCGATTCCAACGAACACAGCAGCGAACTCTTGCGGCAGAGATCTTCTTCCTGCGCTCTCGCTCCTTTCCGCACACCACCTCCCGGGTGTACCGGATTGGCAAGATTTAACACAAGCACTTTCTGCTCATTCATCTCACGTGCCACCGAAAAAGAATCTTTATTTACACACTTAAATTCTATTTTCCGTGCCTCATGAAAATGGCTCATTTTGTCCGTCAATACGCGGAGTTTATCCAGTTCTTCCGGCAGAAATACCCGGATTTTCTGCCGTTCTTCCTTCGAAAGTTTTACCGGAATCTGCTTGTCGCCGAGCTCATAAAATCCCCGCTCAAAAATCCCCAGGGTATCCAATAACATCTCAATATTCTCTATTCTCATTGCCCGCTCCCCTTTCCTCATATAGATACTTCTATTATAATGGAAATACCCATATTTTCAATACCCTTCTCATTCTTTTTCGCGGATCATTTTAAACATCTGTACACGATTTCGAATCCCAAGTTTGCGGTAAATATTCAGCACATGCTTCTTCAGGGTATTGACACTGATTACCAGTTTTTGGCAAATTTCATCATTTGACAATCCCGCAAGAAGCAGCCGCAAAATTGTCTCTTCCCGTTTTGTCAGCGCATATTCCCGCACCGCTGCCGTAATGGTCATTTTCCCACCATCTTCTCCGCTCTCCATGCGCGATCGCTCCAGCCGGTAAGCCATATGATCCTTCAACATATCCACGACAGAAATATCCTCGTATCGGAAATCCTCTTTACCAATTGTACGGTAAAATGTAATCATCCCCAGAAAATGTCCTTCCCGGCATACCACCATCTGCAATGCGTAATGCCAGTTATTTTTCCGGTATACTTCCCGATACAGTTTCGTCTGCCGCCACTCCTCTTCCGGGATCATATCCGTAAGCCGGTACACAAGGCTTTTTCCGCCTTCAATCACGCGCCGGCAGTATTCGTATTGCTCATACCCGACCTTATCCTGCACTTCACAATTGTACGTTACCGGCTGTGACATTTGCGCCTCTTCGTCATGTCCTGCAAGATAAAAATCCGCACTGTCAAAATCAACCACCAACCGCAGCTGCTCCAAAAATTCCCGCCGCATCTCGTCCAGATCTTCCATCGTATAAATTTTATAAATGATACTATTTAATAACATCCAATCACAGGTTTCCAAATTTTTCATAAGCACACTCCGTTTCTGAAGTTATGTTTTCGTACTTCTATCATGCAAACCAATCTGTCTCCATATAACACAAAAGAGCCAATGCATTCTATGCATCGGCCCTTCCCGTATGCTTATATTATACTCCTATTTAAGTAATTGTCAAGATGGAAGTTCCACTTTGAAAAATGTGCCAGCTCCACTTTGGAAAGAGCGGTCACACCTCACGCGCAGCCGCCCTTTTCATTTAATTCCCTTATTTTGACCTTTCCGATGTTGTTCCAGATTCAAGAATTGTGCACTTTTGTCGGAAAGAACGTAGTAGTTATACAAGATCCTCGTCATTCAGCCGGTTAAAGCATATGCCGGTAATCTTGCCATTGTCGTCACTCAAATAGTCTAACATGTATGGTTCTTCTTCCAGTACATAAAAGAATTCTTCCGGATTTTGGTATTGACAGATCTTGTCATCGATTTGTACGGTAAGTCCCATCTCCTTAGCCCGTTTGAGTTCGTCCCGAAGCCATGAAGTCCTTTGCATCTTTAATCCCTCCTTGCTGTATTGTAAAGGAAGTGTACTCCGTAATGTAAAAACCCCATATACTGCAAGTTTTTATAGATAAGAGACATTGTTCTCACTTGTTTGCTTATAACATGTCATTGGAAAATTTTGGCGATTCCTGCCAAAGAAACGAATTAGACTTATTTCTGGGAAAGACACCTGACTTCTCTTGTCCCCGGTAAATATAAACCCCCTTTCCTTTTGAAACATATATCCCTTGTCTATATCTCTATTATATCGTGCCCTTCTATCAAAAATCAAGTGTTGTATGTACGTAAAAATGGTCGTTCATACGTGAAAATCATTTTTTTGCACAATTTTACACATTTTTTTCATGCAAGCGGTTGACTTTATTTGTTCAATAACTTATACTTTTCATACACCATCAAAATAATTCGGAAAGGATGTGGGATTATGCGAATTGAACGTATCAATGACAATCAGATTCGTTGCACATTAAATAAACGCGACTTAGCTGAAAGACATTTAAAGATTAGTGAACTGGCTTATGGTTCAGATAAAGCAAAAAAACTTTTTCGAGACATGATGGAACAAGCACACATGGATTATGGATTTGATGCAGAGGACATACCTCTTATGATAGAAGCAATCCCGACTTCAAGAGATTCCATTGTTTTAGTCATTACCAAAGTAGATAACCCGGATGAACTGGAAGAGCGGTTTTCCCCATTTCGAAATTTTTCCCGCGACGAAGACCTCGATACGGACGAAGACGACTTTTATGATTCCGACACCGAGGATTACGACGACGAGGACGAAGATTCTGACTTCGAAGAGGAAGAAGACGAAGAATTTGACAATGATCTGTTTCATTCTTTTGAACAGCTTCATGATATTCTGGAAGGCGAAGCCGCGAAAAAAGAGGAAACCGATGACAAATCCGACTTTGTTCCTCTCCATGAAATGTTGAAAAAGGATAAAAAAGAGCAGCCGGCAAAGAAAAAAGTCAAAGATTATGCGTATTCATTTCCCGCATTTTCACTTATGGCAAATGCTTCCCATGCGGTATACCCTCTTTATAAGGGCGAAAGCTGTGTTTGGAAAGACGAGGAAAACAAAATTTACTATCTGATCTTATCGAAACCGGAAACGCCGGACAGTATGATGCACATCTGCTCGATATTAAGTGAATTTGGAACAAAAGAGTTTTACACTCAGGCACGGAAAGAATATTTCAAAGAGCATTATTCTCTTTTTATCCCTTCGGGTGCCATCGAAAAGTTATCTAAGTTATAAACGAAGTTTTACATTATTGTCAATAAAAAGAAGAAACTCCTACCAGCTTGTCTGATATCAGTTTCTTCTTTTTAAATACTCTTTTTCTGACTGTCCTTAAGCATTTGCCTTATTTGCCAAATACTCATTTATTTTTGTAACCAGCTCATCACAGTCCATACCATGAACCATAGCGGCTTCTTCCAGACTTTCACCCTGTGAAGCTGGACATCCTACACAATGCATACCTGATGCCATAAGAATTGCTGCGATTGTCTGATCCTTCTTCAAGATCTCACCAATCAACATATCCTTTGTCACTTCCATCTAATGCATCCTCCTTTCAAAAGATATCATTAAAATTATAGGCAACCTTTGTGTAAATGTCAAGCAGGTAACGAAATTTACTGGTGTTTTATAAAAAGATATTGAAAAATTTTTTCATATTTCACTTGTGTTTTTGATCATTTTGTATTAAAATCGATAAATTTTCCCTTGTATTTTTGAGCAAATTGTATTATCATGTGAGTATGTTCAAAATATTTTTGAGAAAAGGAGGATTTAAAAATGGCTTATAAAATTTCTGATTCTTGCATCAGTTGTGGTTCATGTGCATCTGAGTGTCCAGTAGGCGCTATTTCTGAAGGCGATGCACATTTCGAAATCAACCCAGACGCTTGTATGGATTGTGGTTCTTGTGCAGCTGCTTGCCCAACAGGTGCTATTGAAAGCTAATTAAAACATGTAACAATTAAGAAGAGACTATCGATTGATAGTCTCTTCTTTTGTAGCACAAACCCGGCAAGCAGCATCGGGCTTTCCTATGCCATATACTCTTTCAACACTTCTTCAATCACTTTTTGCTCTTCTTTTGTAAACTGAATCTGTTCCGGCTGCAACAGTTTATCCAGCTGTTTTCTTTCTTTATCAAAGTATTCTTTCTGGTATTCCTGCATTTCCTCCTGATGGAAGAACTCATTTTCCAGCCGTGGCTGATATATGTTTTCAAGATAATCCACCATTTCCACTTTTATCTGTTCCCGTCGTTCTGCCAGATTCAACACAAGATCCTGCATATATAATACAAAACATGGAAGCAACGTCGCACAAAATACGGTTATGCCGCTCCAGATCTCTCCACCAGCCCACTGTATCGTTGTTTTTGACCAGATCAAATACGAGTTTACTCCGATACACCCCAGCACAACAGCGGCAAACAAAGCGTCTCCCCATGTTTCCCACGCTGAAAGAGACATTCCCGCTTTTTTGTATGCCCTCAGATATTTTTCTACATAAATGTCTACATTTTTAATTTCCATTTTTAATTCATAACTTGTCTGAAATCTCTTCATCAAAGTTTTTAACAGCGAATGCGAAGATTTCCCCATGTTCGCCGCCTCTTTTCCGATTTTCCGATACGTTGCTAAAAGCATTCCACGCATTGCAAAACATAAAACCGCTGCCCCTATCATTGCACATATTATATAACTCATAATATCCCTTCCTTTCTTTTGGCTCAATTATAACAGAGTCCGTTTCCAAAAGTATAGAGGATATACAAAAGAGATGTCAGAATCGTTCGACCAATTCCGACATCTCTCCGGATAATTCTACATTTTTATTCCTGTATCGCCACTTCGTCGATAATATCGACAACCTTTTTTACCGCGTCATGCTGATTACTGTCTTCCATCGCTTTGATGTAGGTATCACGATTCTCAAACACATTCGCGATCGCTTCCGACAATCTTGTACTTGTCAGATCCTCTTCTTTAATTACATAACTAAAGCCCTGCTTCTCAAACGAATTGGCATTCAGAATCTGATCTCCGCGGCTTGCCTCCAGCGACAGCGGAATCAAAATATTCGGTTTATGCAAAGCAAGAAGTTCACAAATTGCATTTGCTCCAGCTCGTGAGATCACAATATCTGCTGCATCCAAAAGGTCACACAATTCTTTCTGGATATATTCAAACTGTACATATCCTTCGGTTCCTTTTAAACTCTCATCCACTTTGTCTTTTCCGCAAAGGTGAATAATCTGATATTTTTCGAGTAATTGCGGCAGGATCTCTCGCACTGCTTCATTTACACGAACCGAACCCAAACTACCACCGATCACCAAAATAACCGGCTTCTGTGAAGAAAACCCACAAAAATCCAATCCTTTCAGGCGGTTTCCAGAAAAGAGTTCTTTTCGGATCGGCGATCCGGTAAGATGTGATTTTTCTTCCGGCAGATGTGACAATGTCTCCGGAAAATTTGCACAGACTGCTGCTGCCGAAGGAATACACAGTCGATTGGCAAGTCCAGGTGAAATGTCGGATTCATGAAGCACACAGGGTACTTTCTTCCGTTTTGCCGCAAAAACTACAGGAACGGTTACAAAACCGCCTTTTGAGAAAATTACATGCGGTTTTACTTTTTTAATAATCTTTCCTGCTTCTGCGTATCCTTTTAGTATTCTTGCAGGATCCGTAAAATTCTTTACATCAAAATACCGGCGTAATTTACCGGAAGAAATTCCATAGTAAGGGATGTCAAATTCTTCCATTAACTTTTTCTCGATACCATCTTTTGATCCAACATAATGAATTTCGTATCCCCGCTTTTGCAATTCCGGAATCAACGCAATATTAGGTGTAACATGTCCGGCTGTTCCACCACCAGTCAATATGATCCGTTTCAATATCTCGCCCCCATTTCTTTACAAATTCTTTTTAATTTCTGAAGCGACCGCCTCTAAATCCGGTGTCTCGCCCTGTTTCCATTTAATATTAACGTCATCCTCATAATATCTTGGAATCACATGAACGTGAAGATGAAAAACGGTCTGTCCCGCTGCTTCTCCATTATTTTGAAGAATATTCACACCATCACATTGATATGTCTTTTTTAATGCTGTGGCAATTTTCTTAGCAACCGGAAAAATTTTCTCTGCCTGTGAATCTTCCAGACCAAAAACATCGTCTGCATGATGCTTTGGAAGAATGATCACATGTCCGCGTGCCGCTGGATTAACATCTAAAATTGCCTTAAAATCTTCATCCTCATATACCGTAGTTGACGGAATTTCTCCCGCAATAATTTTACAAAAAATACAATTGTCTGCCATAATTGCCTCCATTCTTTTGCGTTATAACACAACTCTTTATATTGTTATTTCCTTCTCTTCCTTTTAGGAAAAGCGGAAAACAGCATCAAAATTCCGAAGTGCCTTAAAATTCCCCTGTGCGGACAGATCTCCGGACATAAAAGCATTTTGGAATGGTTTTTCCCCATTTAGGATCTGTTCAAGCACCGATGTCGCAACTTTTGCGATAACATCCGGATTTTCCATTGTTCCATAATAACAGTCCAGTTTTGAACCTTTTACATCAACGATCAGACTCTTTCCTGCATCTGTCAGATCCAGCCGGAAAGAGGCATCCATCCCTTCTTTGGGTACAAAATGCTCTTGTAATTTAGCAATGTATTTATCTGTCCCTTCTGTTTCTTCTTCATCCCCCAGCATATCCTTGAATAAACTTGCGAGTTCTTCAATATCTTCTTTTTGCTTTTTAACGTAGTTATCGTCCGATACATACGCGGATAACTGCTCGCTTTCCTGTGGTGTAAGTGCCATCCGGGTACTCCGCAGCACCGTTTTCTTTACCTGCGAACTGCTATTTGGAAATGCAACGGTATGTTTTGAAATAGAGCGATAAAAATTTTCTGCACATTTTTCAATCATCAGACCATAGTCCGAATTTGTCTCAAACTCCACATGATTATCCACATAAGCACAAATTCCTTCGCAAGGAAGTCCTCCCAGCATTTCCCAGGCGCGGATCAAGCTTGCCTGTGCCTCTCTTTCGCCATAGGTAGTAGCCATGACAACCGGGAGCATATAAATATGCTGTATTTTCTCTTTGTCGCCATACAGCCAGCAGGCATCCAGAAACTGTTGCAGATATCCACCAATTCCATACCATTCCACAGAAGCCGCCAATATCACACCATCGGCATCTTTCAGCGTTTTTGGCAAAACAGATATTCCGCTTTTGTCCTCATACAAATTATATCGTTCCACCGTTACACGTAATTCATCCAAAACCTGTGCAATCTTTTCAATCGTATATAACGTAGGGTCATCGATCAACCCTCTTCCACCATAATAAATATTTACCTGCATCAGTAGCCTCCAATTCTAATATCTGTTTTGTTTTTTCTGCGATACAATATACTGCATAGTATAAATCCAGCCACAACTCCGCTGAGATGTGCCGTATTGTCTATTCCGGTGTCCTGCATTCCGGAATACAAACTCAGCACCAAATAAATGCCAAAACGAACAATATCTCCCCGGACAATCTGCTTACGATTTTTTAATAATACCATAAGCAGCGCTCCCATCAGACCGTAAATTGCACCCGATGCTCCACATGAGACAACATTGTCACCGAGAATCCAATTCACATACATGGACGCAAATCCCGCGAGGATTCCGGATGACATATACAAGATTAAATACTTTATCTTTCCTATTTCCTGCTCCAATGTATATCCCAGCACCAAAAGCGCAATCATATTATTTGCTAAATGTTCCAGCCCAAAATGCAGGAAAAAGTGTGTAATAATACGATAGTACTCATGACCATCAACAAATGCCGGCTCATACATTGCTCCCATATTGATCATAAACTGTGCATCCAGCGAAGAACCTTTCCATTCTGTGTACAAGTACGCGCCCACATTAATCAATATAAGTATGATCGTAATTACCGGTAACGGCCGTTGTTCTATTGTTTCCGTTTCTTCCCAATCCATAAAGCACTCCATTCTGCATAATGTAAATCAACTTTAACTTTTGACCCTGACAACATTTTATGGTACTATAATAGCATAATACAACGAGTGTGTCAAAGAGCCAATGAGAGGAATGTGTCACTATGGAAATTCGTGTTCAAGCCGATTCAAACAATACCCTGACCGTGCTGGATCTTTTGGAGCAGCAGGGTTTTTCTCTGCCATGCAATTGTCATGGTGCAAATGTATGTGGTGGCGTACAGTATGACTTCCCCTGCGGAATGATTCCCAAAGAGTCACTGACCATCTGCCTTCCTGACACTGCCGCTTCGACAGAAATAAGCGGATTGAGTCTGATGCAGACCCCGGATTTATCCATTCAGCCGGACAGTCTGTTGATTGATATCGGTACCACTACTATTGCAATGGTTTACTATCATTCTACGAAAAAAAGCACCTTTTTTTCTGAAGTTTTTGCCAATCCACAAATTGCATATGGAGCAGATGTTATCAGCCGGATCCAGTATGATGTATCTCATCCCGGCCAACACACTCTACACAGGGAACTGACGGATTGTCTTACCCATCACGCCGCTTCCGTTTTAGATCGTTATCCTGACATTGCATTAAAACAGTGTCTGATCGGTGGGAACACAACTATGATACACTTATTGCTAAACCTTTCTTTACAACGGATGACCGGTCATCCGTTTACTCCAGAAAAACCTGACCATTTTTCCTTTTCCCACAATGGCATTTCCGTTTACGTTCTGCCATGGCTTTCCGCTTTTATCGGAGGCGATATCACAGCGGGACTTCTCTCGTTGTCTTTTGATACCCGCAATGACACATGTGTTTTGGCGGATCTGGGAACAAACGGAGAATTGGTGCTCTGTCATAAAAATCATCTCTATACCGCCAGCACCGCTGCCGGACCTGCTCTGGAGGGTGGTGGACTCTCTCACGGCTGTCCTGCGGTTCCCGGAGCAATCTCGGAAGTTTCGCTGCGCGGCGTTATGCCACGTATTCAGACCATTGCAAACAAACTTCCCTGCGGTATTTGTGGAAGCGGGGCTATCAGTGTTTTGGCGGAACTTCTTTCACAGCACTATATGAACCCGGATGGAACACTGACCGGAAAATTTCCGGAAACAGGTCTTCTGCTTGCAAAAACAACCACCTCCGACATTACCTTTACCTCAAATGATGTGCGTCAGATGCAGCTTGCTGTCGCCGCAATTGCCGCCGGAATCGACACACTTTGTCAGGAAGCCGGTATTCTGCCGGAAAGCGTAGATGCCTTATATTTAGCTGGTGGGCTTGGCTATCATATTTCCTTGGAAAAAGCTTCTGCCCTTGGTATGTTTTGCAATATTAGGCCGGAACGCATTCATTGTGTAGGAAATAGCTGCCTCAACGGTCTTGCCGGATTATCTGCTGCTTCACCGGATCTTATTTCGTTGCAGCGCCGCTTAACCACTCAGGCAGAGGACATCTCTCTCGCGGATAATGCTTTCTTCCAATCCTCCTATCTTTCGCATATGTCGTATCTGCCGTTATAACCGCCTGATAACGATGGGCGGAAATGTCCACGATATCTCCATCTGCCAACCGGTGGCATTCCCATGGGATCAGTCTCTGTTCATTTACAAAAGTGCCTTTTTCACTTTCTTGATCAATGATAAAAATATCTTTTTCTTCTATAATAATCTTTGCATGGACTTCACTGACATCCTTTTGCAAAATAACACCTTCCACATGCCGTTCGTCATTTCCGATATAATAAGGACTGTGATCGATGTTAAGCTTTTTAGCCTGTACCCCCACAGGTTTCAGACAAAATGTCACTTTTTCTGCCGCATCCTCATATTGGAGTACCTTTTTCTTTTTACCGGTACCTTTACTCAGTGCCCAAAGCACAGCAATCCCACAAAGGAGCGCACCGATTTTACACCAATCCTGCCATACACGAATGGTAAAGACCATGTCTAACCATCCCATATACCAGGCGATTCCTATAATTGCCACGCCGGCGATAAACCATTCCCTTTTTTTACCATTTACTTTATACGATTTTTTCTTTTGCATCTGTTTATCTTCCGGCGGCTGCGGAGGGGCATATTCCTTTTGTGTTTCCTCATAATGATATTGTGCCAGATATTGTTCTAATTTATTTAACGTAAAATGCTCTTCCCTGCATATTTTATGTATTCCGTATACGAGAAACGTCAGTGAACGACAGCTATGATCCATTACCTGCATAATTTCTTCGGTGACCTTTGCCAATTCATCTGCCACATCCGCCGCATACCCATCCAAATAGGCGAAATACAATTCTTGTTCAGAATCTACAAAAACATACTGGGAACATAAAATCAGGTTTTCCGGAACCAGAAAGTATTCTTCTGTCAGCTGCATCCGATCCAGAAACTGCTGATACAACCACAAAACTTTTTTCTCATCCAATTTCTCCTTTTTTAAATATTCCTCTAACGTTTCCTTTTCGCCAAATGAAAACGTATACTGTACTTCCTCGTCTACACTCAGTTCAGCGGGTCCGACCAGACCTTCCACGGAAATGTTATTCAAAAGTTCTGTGCCATAACCGCTTTCCCGTTTTTCTGATCTTATCTGTAATTTTCGTTCCCTCAGATCGGAAACTATTTCCATTTGCATACCGCCCTCACTCCTTTTTCATCCATTCGGTATCCCACAGCCGTTTACTGCACGTCCAATTTTCTATCTGCATTTCATCACAATATTCTTTCTGGGCATTTAAAAACGGTGCTGTCATATTAATCTTCGCCTTAACTTTCAACTTTTTGTACAATACATTGGTGTGACAGTCAATTTTATCAATCTTGAGGATAAATAACTGTTTCTGCATTATTTCCTTACACTTTTGCTCGCTGTAATTCTCCCGCAGACATCTCTGTCCGCTTGAATATAAAACCGCCTGATCATGCGAAAATAACGACAGATAACACAAGGAAAAAATGATCCACAATGTAATTGTCACAATAAATGTCGCTTCCACTGTAAACGATCCTTCTTTTCGTCTCATAATATACTGCATATAAAAATCACCCCATAACCGGCACATACAAACGGCACAAATGGTATTTTCGTATGTCTTCCCGCCTTTTTCAAAATCCACAGGAACATACCAAATACGGAGGCAAAGCATAATGCCAGGATAATCAGCAACACTATCCGGTATACTCCAAGTACCATCCCACACACCGTTAAAATATAACCATCTCCTATTCCTATCGCCCCCTGTGTTACAACACTTGCGAGTAAAAATACCGCCCCTGTTGCTCCTCCGCCCAGCACCATTTTCCAGTCTTTTAAATGCAGAAAACATACTGCTGCCATTGCCAAGCCAAAGAAAACTGCTGCCAAAACCAGATTTCTTCCCGAAAATGACCCTTTTCGAATATCAACTACTGCCAGAATCAACAGCCATAGCAATAATACAAATTCAATTACTTTCATTGAATACTTACTCCTTTCCATTTGCACATGTTTTACATGGTGTTTTTCCGTTCACCTGTGAAATCGGAATTTCCCGTATGCTCCGACTTATTTTCTGACAATTTTTCTTCACATGATAGCGATTTCCATAATTGCAGATAATGACATTTTGGTTATCCGGAAAAGCATTTCCCCCACAGCATTTTTCGCACGGATAATAAATACTTCCATCCCTGCTTCGTTTCTCTTCTAATTCCTTTACGGTAAGCTCTTGTAAACTCAGTTTCAAATGATTGCAGGTAATGGATTTATGGTAAACGGATCCCGTCTTTGTAACATAAACCAGAACATCCTTCCCCTGTTCACTTTCACTCATCCGCGTTAATACTCCGGTAAATGCCTTTCCATAATATCCTTCGCGAAACAAGAAAGTCTTTTTCCCCAAAAGTGAAATTGGTGAAACCACCGTATATTCTGCCTGAAAATCCATTTGATCAGTTTCTTCATCTACTTTTGCCCGCACTACACACACGATAGAACGATTTTTATTTTTTCTTCCCGAAATCGCAGCATTTACCTTTGCACTCATAAAAGCGGCATTTACCGCCAGCTTTTTGTGTACTAAAGTATACTCCAGAGAAGTCTCTTTCGCCGCCTGCTCCAGAGCACACTGTACCTGTTCCTCGCAGTACAACAGCTGATTCAGATATAAAATACCGGTAAATACAAATATAAATACAGGCAAAACCAGTGTCGCTTCCACCGTGATCGACCCACAAAAGCGGTTCGTCATTTTTTCTATTTTCATCTTCTGACTCCTTTCCTTTGGGAGCTCGAGGCGAGAAAGGGTACTCTATTATATGGTAGGCAATTTCCCTTTCGGTTAGGTATGTGTAGGTATGTTATATTTTTTAATAGAATACCCTTTCTCGCCTCGATTCTTTTAATACACTGCCAATTGTTCTGCTTCTGTCTCAAAATTTGTTTCCGCTGTTAAATGAAACGGAAGTTTCCATGGATAACAAAATTTTGCCTTTACTTCAAACTGGCTCGTACAAAGACCCATTCGAAATTTCGGAACATACTTTTTCTGTATTTTCCACTCCATCAGATCCAGCATGCGTAAACATATTGTGCTTCGATCCATTCCTAACAGGAAAAAACACAGATACTCTTCATATCCAAAAGAAGTTTTTCCGGCTTGTTTGTACTGCAATACCTTTTTCATGACAAGGTCATGTGTAAATCCAAACAATTCCGGGAATTTTACACAAAACCGGTCTGCCGTTTTCACCAACGGAACATGCTTTCCCTGCATGAGAGCAGCCGTATCTACAATTGCTTCCGCCATTCCCCATAGAACAGTAAAAAGTGTCTGCATAAACCGGATCAATGGCTCTATCGCAGTAAAACCAACAACCGCGAGCGCCGCTGCATGTGCAGTTTCCCTGCTTTTGACAGAAGCAAATAAGGCAGACGTATTCGCGGCAGTTCGAAGTAATACAATACGCTCTACGACATCTGATAAATTCTGCTTATCGCTTTTTCCTGCTGCAATGAGATATTCCCATTCATATCGTAAAACATTACCCGTTTTCGTCTTCTCGGTTCCATTCGAAAAAAACTTATGTAAATACGCCAAAAGGCATGCTTCTGTTACCGCGCAGTCTCCGATTTTTCTGGTACTGTTCTGAAAATCTACTTCCTCATCCTCCGTTAAAGTCTTAACAGGATCTTTCTTCGCAAGTTTCTCCTGCTCGCGAAACAAGGACAGATAATGATCCGAGTTTTTCACTGCCTGATTAGATAGCTTATCATAATCCTTCATTACCATTTTAAGGATTCCTCCGGATAACGCGGAAGAAAAAGATTCCAATGGACTTTCTCCGCCCCCTTCTTCTCCGGCTCCTTCGTAATCAAAGCATATAGACGGCATCTTATAACCCTTCCATACCATCCGCATTTTCTCTTTCGTCTGTTCCGTCCATTTTCCGGATAAAAGTGAAAGGCTCTGCCCGATAATGGATTGATTATTTCTTAGTTCTGCCACAAGTGAAGTACCTCCTGTCACCGATGAACACAACGTAGGATTTTGATCCGCTTCCTCTGCCATTTTTTCACAAAGAGCAGACAGTTTATGGAAAATATTTACAAATCTTTTGCGGTCTGTTTTGCTTTTCGACATTTGCTTCAGCATCTCTTCCACGGAAATTACTTTGTGCTGCATCTTTTTCCAAACCTTTGAATCGGTAATATGAAACGTCTGTGGTTTCTTTTCTCCATGAAAAAACATCTTTGCAAATACATTGTTTGAATCCATTTTTCCATTTTGAACACAGACTCCATCCACCTTTTTCATCCATTCGATAAGATTGCGTCCATCCTTTGCCTCTTCTTTCTGCTCTGCTGCCGTTTTTTCTAATTCCGCAGACTCTTCCTGCATTGAATCCAGAGCTCCCTTTTTTGCTTTAACATTTTCAAAGAGCTGAGATACACTTTCCCTCTTCATATATTCGCAAATCTGGTTTAGCATTGCCTGTCCACCATCCTCTGTAACATAGGTTTTATCCGTAACGGAAACCTCTTCGAGTGTTCCATCAAACAGATCTGTTACGGAAAACAGACTCTCCTTTTTTTCCAGATTTTTGTTTATATAAGATTGTATCGTATCTTCATAAGACGTTCCGGCATCTTCCAAAAAGAACAGATGATATTCCCTGTATAGCGGCTCACTGTATTCTGCCATCAAACTTTCTGTTCCGATACGAAGCAGACGCTGTGCCTGATTTTGAGCTGCACTTCCTCTTGCAAGTTCAATCATCCCACATCCAAGTGCGATCAGTACAAGAAAGATAAGTGTCAGAAAAACCGTTATACTTCCTTCTTCTCGCTGTCTCATTTCAATATACTCTTTGTATCTTTGTCAAACGATTGCCAGGCACTGTTAATTACTCCTTGGATTTTCGTTTTAAATACAAGAACCAGCGCGATTAAGATTACCAGAATCAGTATCAATTCTACGATCCCAATTCCATCCTCTTCTTTGATAAATTGTGTTACATATTTCATGCTATCCCTCATTTCTTTTTTAAATATTTCGTTACATTGCCATAAATGCCGGCATTATAATAATGCCTATTACAATACCAAACATGAGCATCATAGGAAGCAGCAGTTTTGTTCCTGCTGTCTCTCCTAATTGTCTGCTCCATTCTTTGCGTTTTTCAAACGCGTCTGCCGCCTCTGCTTCCAGCAACGCGATAAACCCTTCTGTCCCTTTCTTCATATTTTGATTGATAATAGAGGCATATCGCAGGTAGCAAAGCTGCCGGCATCTTTTCCCGAAATGCTCTATGGATGCTGCTTCGGACGCACCATTTGTCATTTCCTGATAGGCTGTCAAGACCTCTTCGTATACATAACGGCGTTCACCCCCTTTCTGCAAACGGTATTGATACTCATTCCCGAGTCTCTCAAAACATCCACGCACAGTTAATCCTGCGTTAAACAATAACATCGTTTTATTGACAAACTCCGGGTAATCGAGTTTCAACTGCCATTGTCTTTCTTCTAATTTTTTCCTTTCCTCTTTCCTCCATATGACAGGAAGGAAAAGGAGAACAAGCCCCGATAAAAGATAATAAGGCGGCTTCTTTTCCTGTTCCGCTTCCCCGTAATGAACCGGATAAGAACCAACTTTTGTCGGTAAGGCAATTTCTTTTTGCGATTTCTGTTCTTCAATCTTTTGAAACAGCGCATTCTTAATCTGATTCATCGCACGCTCGCCCTCCGGAAGAGTGTTTCCATTTATTGTCAAATGAAATGTGTATTCTTTTTCCCAGTTTCTCCATTTTGCCTGTGCCACCACACTTGTCTGTACTCCTTCTTCCGGGATCTCGGTGAGATTTAACGTACCATCGTCCTTCACATAATCCTCGGGAAGAATCCACGATATTTCAATCCCGCTTTCCGGCACGTTTGTCACAAAATTTAATGGTGCACTTACCATTTCCAAAGAAGGATTCTGCCCTTTCAGCTGCGTATTCAGATAAGTAAGACATTTTTCATCCAGTATGGAAAATTCTTCCCTGTTAAACTCTCTGTCTTCCAGTGATATGGTTACCGTTTCTGTCTTTTTCGTGCCGTCCACCTGCGTCCACACGTCAAAAGTAAGATCTTTTCCTTCCCCTTCTCTTGAAATAATATTTCCATTTTGTATCGTCTTTTCTTTCTGGGAAGTTCCCCTTCCCGCATAACACAGGAACAAAAATACTGCCAGAAAAAGGAAAACCATACCAATTCTTTTACACCATATTTTCTGAATTTTTTCCTTCTGCTCCTGCCGCCGGTATAAAACAGAAACCATCCCTTCCGTACTCGGAAACACCTTTGTCAGTCTCCAGAAAACCGACTCCAAATGACATTTTTCAATGGCTTTCCAAATCGTTTTTTCCATCTCTCTCATCCGAATCATCTCCCTTTTCTATACAGAAATATCCGTAATTTTATGACTCCAACAGAAGGCACCCACATAGATCATAAGCGATACCGTCATAATTAAAATTCCTGCCAGATTTCCATATAAGGGATCCAGAAATCCCGGTGAAAAAACACGCAGATAAATGATAATTCCAAACGGGATCACATTCATGCATCTTGCCTCCATCTTTTTTCCGGCAATAACGGTTTCAATCTCCCGCTTTGTTTCTATTTTTTCGCTGATATTTTCTGCGGTGCGTTTCATAATCTTAACGAGATTTCCGCCTGTTTTCTTCGCCGTGAGGAGAATTTCACTAAAGGTACGGATATCCTCCAGCCCACTTCGTTCCCCCAGCTCCAGCATCAGTTTTTCAACCGGTACATGAAGACCCGCCTGCGTCGTCAGATACTCAAATTCCCTTATGATAAGATCTTCTTTTCGGTACATTAACATCAGATCTTTCTGCGCTTCATATACAGAATTTTCCAGTGAGTACCCTGCTGACAATGCGGAGATCATACTTTCCATCGCATCCTTAAACTGTATCAGTAATGTCTCCTGCTGCCGCCTCAATAAAACCCGGCTGTAATATTTCAGACAGATCACTCCGCCAAACACTCCCAATACGATTACCACCGGAATACGGTTAAAAAACAATACGCCAATAATTGCTCCAAGGACGATTCCGACTGCTCCATAACGGATTTTTTCCTGCCGTGAATAAATATAGGTTGTATATGAGATCACTTTAAATTCACCCCCGCTCTCCTGCATTTGTCCATCGAGCGGAGAATATGATCGGTTCGTTCTAACTCTCCCTGAATCCTGCCATTTTTCTCCCCTTTCTCGTGAAAGGTAAATATTGGAAATATTTCAATCTCACCTTCAACCACATTTCCAATTTCACAGATTTCGAGTATTTTTCTGGTACGGTCACGCAGTCTCCCAAGATGAACAATAATATCAATTGCCGAAGAAATCTGCTGCCGAATGGCAGGCAGAGGAATATCCATTCCCATCAATACAAGCGTTTCCAATCGGTTCAACATATCTTTTGGACTATTGGCATGTCCCGTCGATAAACTTCCGTCATGTCCGGTGTTCATAGCAGTAAGCATGTCAATCGCCGTCGCATCGCGGATCTCTCCAACTACTATTCGAGTCGGTCGCAGAATAAAAAAGAGAAAAATAAAAAGCCGCAATTACGCGGCTTTTTATGCTTCTTAATCTTTATCAAGTCCTTTCTTACTTCCGATTTCCAAAATCAGATCTGCCGAAGCATTCAAGGCTTTACAGATTTTCACAAATATTTCTAGGCTAGGCACTCTTTCGCCATTTTCCCACCGGCTTATATCTTTTTGATATACTCCGAGTATCTTTGCTAACTCCTTCTGTGTCAACCCTGCAGCTTCTCGTGCAGCTTTGATATTTTCGTTTATCATTTTTTTCCTTTCTTGTTTTGGCGTAACTTCATTACTAAAGAAACGCACAATTTAATGCTACCAACGGTTACTAAAAAAATTCCTAGTTTTAGCATCATTTTCTTTACTTGACGATGGGTTTGTGTTATATTATGAATAGGTGGCGGGCTTACCGCCCGCCTTTGGTGCTACTACCGCTAGGCTCTTAGCCTAGCAGTTTATCGATTACTATTAGCAGCACTCCTACGATTAAGTCTATCAGTGCTCCGATTGCCAGGTCCTTGCACTGCTTAGACTTTTTCTTTTTCTTTTGCTTACCCATTGTCTTTTACCTCCTTTCTATGTTTTAATTATATACCCATTTGGGTATATTGTCAAGTTTTTTTTATATTTTTTTCAGAAAAAAAATATAGGGTACAGCAAATGCTATACCCTCATTTTTTCATTATTTCCGATTGATTCCATATACTCTTAGCGGAGTGAAATATACATTGTGCGTATTATTTCCCTTGCCGTCAATTTGATCAAATGAAGATGATGTTTCACTTAAACTTTTTTCGAAAGTCAAGCCTACTTTTTTTTGATGTGAAAATGATGCCTTGTTATCCACTACTTCATAATCTCGAGTATATAGAAACATCTCTATCCACATTACCTTCCTAATGGTTGTATCGAGTTTTGTTTCCATCTTTATCTTTGAAAACTGTCCTTTTCTTCCATACATCACCTCACCGTCTTTTGTTTCTATGCAGACATCTTCAAACAAATCAATTGATTCAGATAGATTGACCTCCTCCTCACCAAATTCTAAATCTGGATTTGAATTTTCCCACAATACAACTCGTGGTGCAGCATTGATTCCGGAATATGACTTTAAATTTTCAATCGTAAAACCCCCGCTTGTTGCTCCTGCCGGAACTGTCACATAAGCAATCGGCAAATATTTCGTATTCAGATTATTGGATGGCGCTGGTGGAACTGGTGCCGATGACTCTGTTCCTTTGACCACAATCGGCACTATCTGCCTTTCTGTATCGTCTGCTTTTAAAAACACACCATCAATACGCGCAAGCGTGCCACCAGTATCTAATGACAAATTGACTGCTGCCGAATTTTTGCACCACTTATTTCTTATGATTGCAAGTCCGGGCGTTACATCAACGGACATTCCTGCCCCGGCTACTACTTTAAATTCATTCAACTCACCTTCTACCACACCATCTGTACGTACTCCCGCATAGATGGCATTCATATCATTTGAATTATAGGTTCTATCGCCTTCCACACTGTTATAGAATCCACTTTTTACTGCCATTATAAGATACCTCCTTAAATATTTTCATATTCTAAAACAATAGTATATCCACTATCGTCCAGTTTCTCCGTTACACCGGTTATTCTTACCTTGCCGCCGATTCCATACTCGTTTTCGATTTGAACAATATCTCCCAATGCGTAATCCTCTCCGTATCTGTATGTCGAATTCTCTTCAATTTCACCGGCAAAGGTCTCAATGACTGAATTTTCAGCCAACTTTTCGCGCCCTTCTTCTTTCAATTGTTCAAGATAAACTTCTGGTGTGATTTCTCCATCATTGCTACTCGTTGACCTTGAATCGACAAACATTTCGTATCGGTCAAGTCCCACATTGCCGCCAATTGCCGCATATGTCCTCGCACTGCCCTCACCTTCCCCGCCTATCAATACTTCGTTTCTATAGCTTGTATTGTCAAATTCGTACGTACTCGACAATAAGTTATCGAACTCCGGGGAAAATTTAACCGTCGGATTGCCGGCCACATTTCCGGAACTTCTGTCGGTTCCTTGTATGATTTCAATTCTCAATTTTCCGGAATCTCTCGATATTTTGTAACCCATCGAATAATTGGATAACATCTCAATAACCGAATCAAGCAGCCCATCACCAGTTATTTGCTTTTCCAGCGTCTGCAAAATGTCCGGAACTTCTCCCAGTTTAAATAAATCAACTTTCCGAGCCGGATCACTTGGATTGATTAAATTATTATTGAGCAAATCTATGACACATTGCCCCACATATCCGGAATACGTCTGTTGTCCCCACACGATCCGCCGCGCTATAAGCGCATCACACGTGCGCCCGGACACGATTATTTGGTCGCCATCCTCTTCACTCGTTGTTAATTGAATTTTTTCAACAATCATCACTGCTTCCCTATCATCACGATAAATCAAGTTATCTTTTGCAAAAATATCTTTTCTTTCATACGATACTGGCAAGGCAATCTCGAAATCGCCCATGCCGCAATACTTCTCGTGCCAAATGATTGAATTACAATAGTCAATTATCGCTATCGTTTCAAAGTTTGGTTTTGCAACGTAGATATTCATATCATCACACTCCCTGATATAGATCTGCATGCTCGATTGATAACTCGACATTCATTTGACCATATTCCGTCACATACTCAAATGAATTTATGCCAGGCTCCAACACAAGCCATATGCTCTCATCTTTTAAATAATTGATTAAATTAGACTTTGCGCCGCTCCTCAACAAGGTAATGGATTTATTTCCTTTGTTTGTATTGATATACAACTCGTCGCCCGCCTTGAATTGGTAATCAATTGCCATTCTTGACTTTGTTAATTGGTTCCATATCGTCAAGCCGCTAACATTTCCGGTAAATACTCCGTATAAAATCATTCCAGTCGATACATCGCCTCGATTCGTCACGTTTACAGAATAGTTATTTAACTTTTCTGATACCGCCATTCCCTCTTCCGGAATCGAAAATGGTGCTTCGAACAAATCGACAACTGTCAGAAATCTGCTTATTCCATAGTCAACGGACTTAAAGTACGTCTCCGGGCATATGATGGATATTTGAATGTTTTGTGACATCGTAAAAAAATCATCCTCAATCGTTTCAACGTACCCGTCAATGTACACGTCTCGCAATCTATTTTTGTAGTAAATTCTGACGAATTGCTTGACCTTGAAATACTCATACAGTGCGATTCTATTCGCATCGATTGGATCAACGGGTAGTAATGTGATCACAATGTTCCGCATATTGACACGACTTGAATTGAATCTTGCGCCGTCAAAGTTCGTCACGGTCTTTGTGTTGATTGTTGCAGATGGCGGGTTTAACCCAGTTACTTTTGTGACATTATAATTTTCGTTATGCGTCAATTCAAGAAGTTTCCCGGCGGCATTCTGAACAGATAAACTAAACATTTTCTACACCTCCCAGCAAATTCTTACTTTGTCGGTAGATATCCCAGCGGCTCAATGCCTTTGGTGAATTATTAGTTTGATTGAAATTATAATAATTCTTTACCACTCTAGCTTCCTGAACTCCAACTTTTCCACCTGCGGACTCTTGAATCTGTGAATTAAAAGCAGTCAAACCCATCGTCGCTTTTTTCATAACATTATCGCTCAAACCTTTCATTGCTTTTACGGCAACGTTTGTTTTCCGCTGGATTCCCTGCGCCAAACCATAGACCAGGTTGTTTCCGATCATAGTCTCCATTACCTTTGACGGCGAATGGATTTTAAACTTCTTTTTGACCGTATTTAACACATTATCACAGAAGTCATTTAATGATTTGTTTACTGTTTTATTATTTTTGAAGGCTTTTAAGAATCCATTAACTGCCTGCTTTCCAGCATTAGACACTCCATTGACTAGATTATTAACTAACTTCGTCACCTTTTGTGTATACTGGCTTTGCAAATTATCAAGATCTTTCTTGTACCAAGCATTCGCTACATTCTCGCTTGCCTTTAACTTCTCTGTATACGCTTTATTATAAGCAGCTAACTCTTGGTCATTTAACTTCAATAACGCCTGGGTATAGTCATACCCCTCGTCAGCATCCATCGCCAGAATCTCATTCATCAGGTTATTTGATATTTTGCCTTTTAACTTGTTCAGATTCTTTCCATAGTCTACGACTTCTTTTGTCTGTTCCTTTAAGTCAGAAAGCACTATGTTACCATCATCATCTTTGGTATAGAGCTCGCCACCCATTCCAGATAGCGATTCTTTTAATTCACTTCTTTTACTCTTGACCTCTTCTATGGCTTTGTCGAACTTATTTGTGACACTGTCAATTGATTTTTGGAACGATGTAACCTTTGAATTGACACCTTCCGTTAATTTTGACACCAAATCCGAGCCGTGCTTTTTAAATGCTTTTTCGCTCATTGCCTTTTTAAGAGTAGCAAGCACCTTTTTACCCAAATCGGTCGTTGCTTTTGTCACAGCATCTTTATTTTTGTCGATACCTTCAGCGATACCAAGTGAGATATACTTGCCGACCTGATCGCGCATTACTCGTGATGGTGAGTGAATGCCAAAAAATCCTTTAATATTGTTCAGCACACCTTTACTGAATCCGCTAACTCTGTCTTTGATCCAATCGGTCATGCCATTGATACCGTTCCACAAGCCCTTAACAATGTTCTTGCCAATATCTTTGATCTTTCCTGGAAGGTTTTTGACATTATCCACCACACTGCTTACCAACTTAGCAGCGGCTTCTTTTCCTTTTTCAGCAAGGTTGTTTCGCCATTCCATGACTTTGGTTACTGCGCCTTTGATTTTATCATACAGATCTCCAGGAAGGCTTTTAACTCTGTTTATAATCGCATTTAGGAAGTCACTTCCAGCTTCTTTTGCTTTTGCAACAAAGCTGATGCCAAATGCTATCACCTTACTAATAACAGCGGCTAGCCTCTCCGCAATTTTGCCGGGAAGTTCTTTAATCTTATTCACGAGGTTTAAAACAAACGATGCTCCTTTTTCTGCACCGAGTTTAATGAGTTTCCCGAAAAAAGCAACCGTTTTTATTAAAATTGTAGCAAATAATTCTAGCAACTTCGGAATAATCTTCATCAATGCTCCAATAATAGCGACGATTATTTTAGGAATTGCTGCAACTAGCTTCGGAATAATTTTCGGTATTGCTTCAACTAGTGCCATGAAAATTGTAATCGCCGCGTCAAATATTACACCGACATTATTAATTAAGGCGTCAGCAATTGTCGTTATGATCTGTGGTAATGCCTCAGCTAATGTATCAATGATCTGCGGCAAGGAATCAACAATTCCCATTAGCAACGTAATTCCTGCTTGTATAATCACTGGTAACGCAGTCGTTAGTGCTGTAACAACGGCCGTAATAATTTGAGGGAATGCGGCTACAAGCGCATCTATAATTGTCGGTAATGCGTCAACAATTCCCATTAACAAGGTAATCGCTCCTTGCACTATCTGCGGTACCGCCGTTGTAAGCACGTCAACTATCTGCGGAATAAGGTTTGTTATACCAGTAATCAATTGTGGTATAATTGTTGGCAAGGCATTAACTAACGCCATAAAAAACTGTATTGCTGCCGTAATTAACTGCGGTGTTAAATCAATCAGGCTATCGACCACACCTGTTATTGCTTCTGTAAATGATTGCAATAGATCTGGCAAAGCCTCTGTTATTCCATTGATTAGTGATAGAACAATCTGCCCGGCTGTCTGCACTAAATCCGGAAGCATATTTGCTATTGATGATGCCAGCGTCGATACGAGTGATACCCCGACCTCTGCTACCGTCGGCAGAATCTCTTTGATTTTTCCGGCAATGGCAGTGATAGTTGTAGATAATCCTTTCCCAATCTCCTGCGCTGCCCCAGCTGCCCCATTCATTAAGCCTTTAATTCCATCGCCAACCTTTTCAATTCCGGGCATAAGAACATTGATAAGGCTGGCACCTGTCATTTTAATAGCTGTCATAACTGGCTCAGCAACTGTCCCTACTTTTGACATGGCATCATTAAGCTCTGCTTGTGCTCTCTGCGCGTCCATTATATCCCCGGCTGTTTTTTCATACGTTTTTGCCGCGTCTGAATAAAGTGAATTTAATGTATTCGTAATAAGTGCTGATCTTTCCTGCTCCGTTTTACAAGCCCCTAATGCGGCATTGAATGCATCTTCTGCACTTTCTCCATCTTTTGTCGCCTTTTGAAATGCTGCCAAGGCTTTATTGTTTCCGGAAAGAGCCTCGCTCCATTTATTTGAATCTGTTGTCGCCCAGTTGATTGCGTCCGCAAGTGGACCAGTTACCTGCGCCACCTTTGCCGTCTCGTTTGCCGCTTCCGTCAAGCCTTCGATTGGTAATGAATCTCCAAAGGTTCCATATACCCCCTTTGTTATATTGGTCCAGTCTGCAAGCTCTTTCTGATTATTACAAAGTTTTGATAAATGATTTACTGCCTCTGTTGCCTGTCCATCGTCTCCAAGAACTGCATAGAAATCCTTATACTGCTTCGACGCGTCTTTGGCAGTGAATCCATTGTCTGTAAAAGCTGTTTTGATTTTAGACATATTGGTTCTAAATTCGCGGGAACTTTCCGCAGAAGCCAAAAACGCCGTACCTAAAGCGGTTACTCCTGCAACGGCTACCTTGGCACCCTTGGCTATCACACCACCTAATGTTTTGGCAAATCCTTTTAGCCCTGATTCCGAATCTTTTGCCGCTTCTCCAATGTCTTTAATTCCCTTTGTAGCATCGTCGGAACTGTCCTTCACATCTTCACTTGCATTCTCTACTTCATCCAATGCGCCTTCGTATTTCTGAATCTCCGATTCGCACTTTCCAATCGCCGCTTTCTGATTGTTAATCTGAATCAGCAACTCTTGTGCGCCTTTCGATTCTGCCCCTTGTGCTTCTACGACTGCGTCATATTGTTTTTCAAGGCTTTCTAACTTTTTATTCTGTCCATCTAATACTTTGTGTAACTGCGTTAATTTAGCTGAAATCCCATCTGCACTTTGCTCAAACTTTTCCATTCCAGCTGTTGCTGCTTTAAATTCTGAATTGGCAAGCCTGATTTGTCGCTGTGCTTCCTGCATCTCCTTTTTTAATTCTGATATGTCTACTTTAAATTTGGTCGTAGGTGCCTTTCCAGCCATTCTTTTTTCACCGCCTTTTAATATAAAAAGCCAGGTAGGTGACATTACACCACCTCACCTAGCCTTTTCCTACTAAACTAGTACCAGCTCGTGGCCTTTCGCTTTATCACTCGCTCTTTCCTTTGTCCATCTCTGGTATAGTTTCTTTCATTGTATTTGTGCAACCTCCGAATCAACTTAAATACTTCTTTTGCCGGGTACCGCCGCAATTTTATTGGATTTAAGTCATGGAACCTCTCGCATAAAGTTACAGACGTATCGAACAAAGCATCATAAAGTGACTGGTCGTTGCACTCGCTTAGTTTCCCGCATTTTCTTCCTCGCCAAAATTCAGCTCTGAAAATGCATATTTAAAGATCTCCACAAAGAGAGGAATCAACTCTTTCACCTTTGTTTTTCGAATCTCTTCATCATTTAATCCGATAAAGATTTCTTTCAAAAATGGCATGAGTATCGGAATGCCTTTCAAAATGGTTTTTCCGACCTCCAACTGACCTTGTTTTGTTTCTAAGTCGTTCAACTTATCAAGATCAATCAGCTCGATCAAATCCTCTATTGTTCCGTAAAGGATATCTGCCGTTTCAGCCTCATACTTTTTTACTCGTTGACCTTTTTCGTAAATGTTTAAAGTAAGCATGTGTTTATCCTCCTTTTATTTATCAACCTTTTGTGATGATCTCGTCCGGCAACATTACCTTTGCGAAAAATTCGCTTTCCGTTTTTCCGCAAGTTTTAGCACCACAATTGATTGCCATTGCCGGCTTTCCATTATTTGCTGCAAACTTGGCTGTTGTTGCAATACCGGTAAATGTAAGTTCCTGACCGTTTGCATCTGTACCTTCATTTTTGGTACCATGCGTGCTTCCCGGTCTTGAAAACTTACCTTTGTATCGCCACACATAGATTTCCTCGCCCGCGGTATTCTCTGTGATATAACCGATAGCCATGTACGGTGCCACAGCTCCACTTTCAATCAATGTATCTGTGATTTCATCATACGTTTGCCCGGTTATTTTGGCCTCAACTTTCTTTTCAAGTGCAGATGCTGATACTTTAACCGTATCACTTCCCACCGAATCAATAACAATCGCCGGCACATTGTCATAATAATGTGCTTCCGATGACGATTCTGTTTCTTTCGACAGTTCGCTTGTTCCTGCGATTGGAAATGGCTCATCAAATGTGATACCCTCTGCCGTATCTGTTTTTACCATGGCACCTACAAGTCCTCTGATACCTCTGTACTCAATATACTTCATCTTTCCTACCTCCTAATTCTTTCGATATAACACGTTTATACCTCTTCCGGTATGCGTCTTTTCGTCGCTTAAGACACTATAGCCGCTCCCTGAAATGATAAACTTATTTTCCTGCAATTCTTTCTTTGCTTCTATCAGCTTTGTGTACACCAGCGATGGATCATCTGCATAAAAATTGACATCGTAATCAAAGATTTCTGCTCTTGCGACATTGTCGTAATTCGCCGCGTCATCGCTGCTATTCTGCCAAAAGGTAAAGAATGCTGCTGGATAGTCGTCATCTGGTCCGAGAGAACCCTGCAGCATCACCGGATATCCAAATGATTCTAAAACCTCAATCAATAGATCTTCCATTTCTAACCTCCAAATCTTTTAGCAAGCATATCTTGAAAAATCTCTTCTTGTTTCTCGCCAATTTCTTTTTTTACCTTTGCGCCGTAAATGTCGTTGTATATTTTTTTATCCGGCTTTGACCTTGGTGTCCCATACATCAGAAATACCGATGTCAATCCACCTTTGTTAAAATCAAATCCAATTCCGACATTTGCCGTCTGACCTTCCCATTCAATTTCCGGATTCTGAATGATTGACTTCTCCGTCCTGCCGGTTCGATGATGTCTTTTCATGTCCTTACTGATTTTAGTTGATACGGTTTTACTCGCTACTTCCAGGGACTTTTCCACTGCTTCCTCAATATCTCCTCCGGACATATCAAGTTTTTCAAGCAGCTCTTTCCATCCACTAAATTCCAAGCCAATTTTATTTTTAGCCATGTCAGGCACCACCTTTGACTGCTCGTACTTTGAACTTCAACCACTGATTTCTCATGTTGATATTTTCAGGTGTCCCCAATATCTCATAAGTTTGTCCATCAATTTCTATGTTGCAATCTGCTTTGATCTGTGGATCATACCACGTCTCAACAACTGCGGTGTCCTCAATGACCAAGATGTCATTGCTTACCTTTTCCGTGCCGCCAAACGACCGGAAACTACAGTAAAATGGACTTTCTACTTTGGCAAATACCTTTTTCCGAACACCTTTTATTGATTCATCCTGCGGAATCAATAGAAAAAAGGGAACATTATACGGTGCGTTTGGTCTAAAGTCCGACATCATGACACCTCTTTTCTGGATCTATACACAAGCTGAATCGCTCGTTCTTTGAAATACTGCGATAACTGCGCATTGTCCTGACCATAATTCCATAGATCTGAAACGCCTCTTGTGATGATTCCGATGGCAGATTCAGAATCTATGATGGAATCACTCACACCAGCATCTCGTAAATATTCTTTTGTCTCATTGATATAGATCTTTAACGTGTTGTCCTGATATGTTCCACCTACACCAAGCGCGATTTTCACTTTCTCCAAAAGTTCCGTTTCTGTCATCGTGTCACCTCAGTTCATCAAGTACCCGATTTTGGCGGATAATTATCTGCGATAAATTGAATCACTTCGGCGATTGTTTCTCCGGTAACTTCATTCAAGGCTTTTCCGGTAATTTTTACCGCGAGATTTTTTAACGCTTCAACATTTGTCATGTTATAAACCTCCTAATTTCTTCATATTCGCGATTGTACGTTCAACCACTCCCATATTGTGACGTTGAGCATAAACCGCGAATATGAGCCTAAATTATCAACCTACTGGATTGGATTTAGCGGCGGTGGATTTAGTCAAGATATAAACTCCATTCACATCAAGCAATTTTCCGTCGCAAATTGTCAAGCCTTTGTTGACCCATTTGTTCGTATCGTCATCGAAATAGCGTTTGAAGCCAACTTGAAGGTTACTGTTGATTGCGTAGTCGGTCGGCTTGAAATAAATCGCGAACGCGTCACCGTTTGCGGCAGATCCAAAGTCTTTCAAGATATCCGGCTCAACCAAAATCACTTCGCGTCCTGCAAATCTGCAAGTTACATCGCCGGTTGCCGGGTCGTAAGTCTCGCTGTAAAGTGGACGATTGTTATTGTCTTTCATTGTCATAATCTGACTTTCCCATGTGGACGCCGTCATTACAAGAACGCCCTGGCCACGGTATGCAAGTGGGATTGCGCTAAAAAGTTTAGTTCTCCAAATCGCCCAATCTGCCATTTCAGTTTCCGTAAATGTCAATTTATGATCTGCTCCAACTCTTGTATCTGTCAAGATACCGGTCGGCTGACCGCTTCCAGTTCCTGCAACAATCATGCGATCGAATTCTTTGATAAATGCTTCGGCAAGCATTCTAGCAATCTCGCTTTCGAGTACCGGAAGTGACACAACGGAAGAAAGAAGGGACTGTGAGATTCTTGCTTCTGCAACATAGTAACCGAATGACACGCTTTTCTTGATTTCCGGCGCAATTTGATTGTCGGAAACTTCTGTCTCTCCAATCCAACGAACGGTCGGTACCAATTCTTCGATAGGGAATTCCACTCCACCTTTTACATTGAGTTTTCGCACCTTGCTATACAACTGACCGTACACTTTAAGGTTTGTGATTAACTCGTCCATAATGGTCTGTGGGATGACCTTTCCTACATCTGTTGTGATGATCATTCCATCGCTTGTCGCTCTTTCTTCAAGCGCGTTGATCTGTGATGCGTCTCCGGTACGAACGAATGCCGCGAACGCCTGGCGATATTCCATCGATGCAAGAACATTTTCGTTTCTTCTATTCTGTACCGGGTTCTGAACATAAGAACCTACAATATCCGCATTGCGTGTTGCTGCACCACTTGCCGCGCTTCTACCTTCTTTGTCTTTGTTACCATCGCCATTTCCATCGCCATTTCCATCGCCATTTCCATCGCCATTTCCATCGCCATTATCTCCCTCGGCAATCGCTTTCAGTTCGTCTGCGATGTCCTGCAATTCTGCCGCGATGTCGTCCAACTGTTCGTTGATCTCGCGAACCTCGTTTACGTCCTGGCTTTCCTTTGAACGCTCCAAAAGCGCTTTTCTCTTTGCCATGTAACGCGCTTCACGTCTTTTCAAGATTTCTTTTCTTCCCATTATTAAATTCCTCCTAAAATTTGATTTTTAATTTTGTAAAGTTCCAAAAGTTTACTGTTACCGTCCGAATCATTCCCGGTGTCCACCTTGTTGGATTTGGCTCTCGCGTTTTCCAACGCTTTTTTGGCATTATCCAATGCCGCTTTATTCCTAGCGTCAATCTCGGTATCTTCGTATGCCGGAAATGTCACGGCCGATACTTCGACTACGGTCGAAATCTTTTCAATAAATCGCTTCGGATATTCCGAATCTGCATCTTCCCATCGTTCTTGCTCGATTCCAAACATAAACGACATTCCGGAAATGTCGCCGCGTTTTACGGCACTATATAAGGCCTTTGCGTCGGCGTTATTTTCCGTGTCAAGATTTACACGAATTTCCATTCCGTCATTGTCAACACTCAATTGCATCGTAGAATTTTTGTTGTTTCGTCTGCTCCTGGCAAGCGGAATTTTCGAAAGATCGTGATTAACTAAAAATCGAACGTCTGTCAAGTCTGTGTTATCCAATGCACCACGGCAGATTGTTTCCTCGAACATTCCGCCTATGTCCGTTTTACGTTCGTAAACGATCGGCCTTCCGGTTATATAGTCGCCGTGTTCGTCGTTGTGTTCGGCTCTGACTTCGAACGCATAACCTCTATTTTCCAACGGTTTCTTGCTCATTCTTGCTACCTCCTTTATTTAATTGATAATTTGTGGCTATATTAACATCGATGTAATTGAGTGATTGCTTTCGAACCCCTTCAAGTTCTTTAAGCGGCTTCAATCCAAACGCAACTCGCTTTTCGTTCTCATACAATGCGCCGGAATCCCCAAGCAATCGCACCATTTCCAACGTCTGATCAACGGACATAAAGATCAAATCTTTTGGATAAAAAACGATCTGATTTCCGTATGATTTTTGGCGCTCACTAAACAGCGCTTTCGTGAACGCTTCCGAGTATTTTAATACAAGCGGTTCAATTGTTTTTTGATAAAACGCTTCGTACTGTTCTTTCGTATAATCTCCGATTAGAATTGGAAGCGGTACGCCAAAATGTCGCAATATTTTCTCATCAACAAATTTTAGCGTATCGGCATCAACCAACTTGACGTCGCGCGGTATCTTCATGTAATCGCTCTTTGCGTCAAGCGGAAGGATTCCGCTTTTGGATTCCTGCAACGCTTCTTCGAAATCCTTCAACGCCGCCATTGTCTCTTCTTTTCCGATCAACGTCCCAATCTTTACAACTCCGTTGATCGCGAATGACGATTTCATCGCCGCAGAAACGCCTTTCAACAAATCTTTATTTAGTTGTAACGTCTCGATTAACGTTTCATTGTCCGGTTGTCCACTATCATTTCCGCCCATATAATCGTTTACCGAAAAGTTTTTCCGTATATGTACAATATCTTCGTACGGCAACGTCGTAGTAAAATTGTTAGCGAACGTAAATTTGACAAAAAGTGTATCGCTCGCATCTTGAATAAAATCGACTTGCTTCGGCTGCACCGGGTAAAGTGCTTTATAATTTCTTTGCTCATTTCCCTTCGAATCTGTCCAAACCGTATATACCGGAACAATAAAGGCGTTGTAATTGAACATCAATTGCCATGTGATCTTTTCCAAAAAGTCCGACTTACACATTATCGGATTCGGTCTATCAAGTACGTTTTGGATTCCGTTTTGTAATATCGGTATCATGTCACTTGAATCACTTCGAACGTGCGTCGGTTGTAACTTGCTGATTTCTTGAACGATGCAAGAAATCGCTTGTTGCACAACGTCAGACGCGTATACGTCATTGCCAAATTGTGAAAATATCGGTGTAAATCCGTTTAACATGTCCGCGTACTGTATTGATTTTTTTGAAAATGTTGATTTCAACAAATTTTTCAACAAACCCAATGTTCTCACCGCCTTTCTATAATTTGTGAATATTCAGAACGATACCTGCGAAACATTTCGTATAAAATAGCCAACGCAACCGCACCATCGATTCTTTTAGATTGTTCACTTTTGACAATCAAGCATTGTCTCTTGTCGTCAACCTTAATCGACGCGTTTTTCAAACACCACTTGTCAACTGGATTTCGATTATAATTGATAATTTTACTTCTAAAATCCGCTTCACATAGTCGAATCGCGTTTGATAATGTTTGAGCATTCTGCAAAATCATTATCAATTCTTCACCGGCGCGTGTCCATCCATAATCTTCCATGCGTGTGATGTAGTCTTTGGCGAAACGTTGATCGTACCCACATCGCAACAATTTGATATTGTAGTCTGTGTATAGTTGATAAAACCAATCTGCGACAAGTGACAAGTCAATGTCATTTCCGTCTGTGATTGTGATATAACCATCTTTCGCCCATTCTTCATAGTGTGCGCCGGCGTTTTTGTCATCCGAATCCTTCAATTTCGATTCCGGTATAAAATAATGAGTATGCACATACTTCGTTTTATCCTCCGGCCGCATCAATAGGATTTTGGCACATGTCAAGTCTGTTGTTTCAGACAAATCGACGGAGCCAAGACACACGCAACCTCGAAAATCTTCCAAATTGTACGTTGCTTCATAATCATAATCTTCAGTATTCAACCACGCTTCGACACTATTTTGTTTTATGTTAAAATCTTTCGACAAAACGAAAATCCGATCTGCCTTTGATTCCTTCGCTATCTCAACTTGTTCATCCAAATATGACCACTTTTTTACAATTCCCAACGTCGGATTGCTTTTTACCCACGATTTTCTATTTTGGAAAATCTCTTGTTCTGAATCTTGCGTATAAAACCAAGGTAGAAGTCTTTGACCGGCTTTCGAATCATCCTCGCCGTTTATCACTTTCCTCCCCTTCTTTAACTCGTCATCCAAATACCCATCGACTATGAACCCTTCCGTTGTTATCTCAATAAATTTCGGATTGTCTTTTAACGATTGCGATTGTTCTATTGATTTTCCAATTACATTGGTAAGCATTTCGTGGATTTCATCCACTATGGCAAAGTCAATGTTGCGTCCCTCTTTGTTTCTGGTACGTTCTGAAAGTTTAAACACTTTCGAATTTGTATTTTTATTGATGATAAATCTCTGATTCCTTTTTGTGTCTTGATCATCTGGATCAATCAGCATCCTCATGGTGTCGATCGCGTCGTATGTGATTGATGATTGGACGTCGTCATTCGATGAACATACAATGTCGGACCCTTGATTTCCAATGATCAACTCACTTAAACCAAGCGCGGAACAAGTCTCGCTTTTCGTGTTCTTCCTGGCAATCAATAAAATGATTTTCTTGAATCTGTCAATCAACATCCCAAGGTCTTTCGATTCCTTCGCCATCTTGAAAGAGTACACCACTTCAATAAAAGCCTTCTGCCATAGCATCAAAACCATAGGCTTATTGTAAAATGGCGACTTGGTAAGTCTTACGCAATTCTCCATAAAGTCCATACGCAATCGCGCGTCTGTCGTGTCATAGAAATATTCATCATTCTGAAAATCTTTACATAGATTTTCAAGTTCTTGATATAGTTCTTGACCGACTAATATTTCCCCGGCTTCGATCCTGGCATGATATTCTAACAAGTAGGAATTGTCCGGCGTCCAAATGTTTTCGTTTTTGATTAACATAACGGCTTCAACCCCTTGCCATTCCGTATATCATCCATTACAGTCGATGATCTGCTTTTTACCCACGCTCGCAACGGCGATTCTTCGTCGTCCAACGTCTGACCGGTTAGGGTCGCAAACAATTTTAGGCATAATGTGTATTGTTGTAATGTTTCTTTGTATAATTTGGCAACTGGTAGAACCTTTTGTTGGAAATTATTACTTGGATTCACTTTGTAAAAAGGGAATTTTTTTATTTCAATCAACTGATCTTCCATAAAACATATTTCGTCGATCAATTGAATGACTTCGCTTTTATGATCTCCGCATAATTCAAGCAATTCTTTCTTTCTACTCATAGGCTAGTCCTCTAATAGTGCAGCGGTTGTCCCTTTCGCTTCCGTTGTAAGTCCTGCATCAACTTTATCGACGGCGCACTTTAAGGTGAATTTCTTTCCATCGACATAAAGCGGTGAATCTGTCCACGTATTTTCATGCTCGTTTACACCAACCGCAAACCGTGTCTGTCCTTTCAATATTTTGTGAGATTCCGGAAAACATATATATATTCTTTCGTGGTATATAAACCCGTCATTCAACTGGTACATAGATACACTGGCTTCTGATTCTGGGAGATTCCACGGATATATCTCAGTGTGTTGTAGCCCATTATCGTTAGGATAGTATAAGTTT
>ENA-OPFT01000310-OPFT01000310.1-human-gut-metagenome-genome-assembly--contig:-NODE-310-length-30105-cov-3.869251_pt1 | contig 30105 bp, 29 predicted proteins | sample MGYA00241714_ERZ501560 | MGnify/ENA primary metagenome ERZ501560 (study PRJEB25962, sample SAMEA2042392) | human gut metagenome | biome: human gut; feature: human-associated habitat; material: faeces...
AAGACTTTGCAGGTTTCGTACATTGGTATGCAGACACAAGAAGTGGCAATTAAACCTAACTTAAAGATCGTATTGAAGGCAGATGCAGCCTTATTAGACGAGGTTGTTATTGTAGGATATGGTTCTAGTAAGAAGCTGGGTTCAGTTGTTGGTTCTGTTACAGCTGTAAGTGGTGAAAAACTGGAGAAAAAACCTGTTGCAAACATCGGGGATGCTTTGCAAGGACAAGTTGCAGGTTTGCAAGTATTTACTCCTAGCGGAGAACCTAGTGGAACGGTACAGATGCGTTTGCGTGGTGTTAGTTCTATTAATAGTAGTTCTGAACCATTATTTATATTGGATGGCTCTCCTATTTCTTCCGGTGCATTTACTGCATTAAATCCCAATGATATTGAAAGTATGACCGTATTGAAAGATGCATCTTCAACTGCCATTTACGGTTCACGTGCAGCAAACGGTGTTGTAATCTTAACTTCTAAAAGAGGAAAAAGAGGAGAAAAGGCCAAAATTACGATAAGCGCCCAATATGGTGTATCGAAAATGACTGGAGATAACATTACCATGATGAATGCCGAACAATGGCTGAACTTGCAGGAAGTACTTGACCCATCATTGAAAACGAATCAGTCTTTTCAAAGCGAAAAGGATTTCTATATTAAAAACGGAATTTCTACAGATTGGGCTGATGTGTTCTTTGGAGGTACAGCACCTATGCAGCAATATGACTTGAGTATTTCCGGTGGAACGGAAAGTTTAAATTACTTCTTATCCTTCGGACATTATGATGCCGATGGTATAATGGATGATTCTAATTTACGCCGTGAGACACTGCGCTCAAACATCGAAACAAATATAACTAAATGGTTAAAGGCAGGGGTAAACTTAAATCTATCATATCAAAAGTATGCTACAGCAGCTTTTGGTACTACTGCTAATCAAGTATATAATAAAGCATATGCAGCCCGCGTTTATCGCCCGGACCAAAGCTACTATGAAGTTTTACGTGATGACAATGGAAATTTCATTGGTTATGGTGACCGCTTGGACTACTTCGATAAATTAAATTACTATAATCCATATTATTTATCAGAGATACAACCTGCTTCACGCGATATGGCACGTATCAATGGCAATACATTTATCAATATCAATCCAATCAAAGGATTGAATATTCGTGCAGCTCAAGCTGTTGAAGCTTTTGATTATCGATACTCTTATAAGGCTTTACCTATTGGCCCGTTTGAAGGTGCAGGTAGTGCAACAGAGTCTTTCCAACGCTATTACTCATTTACCTATACTAATACTGCAGAGTATAAATTTACAGCATGGAATAATCATAATTTCAGTGCCCTAATAGGACAAGAATCTATTATTACCAAAAACCAATCATTTACATCTGAGGTAGAGGGGTTAACTGATCCGCGTTTAATGCTATTAAGTGCAGCAAGTAATGCAACAATGCCTTCTCACTCAAAATATGATAAGATTTTTAATTCTTACTTTGCTACTTTCAGCTATAATTATGATGAAAAGTACTATTTAGACCTTACTTATCGTAGAGATGGTTCATCATTGTTTGGTTTGAATTCTCAATGGGGTAATTTCTGGTCTGCAGGTGCAATGTGGGATTTAAAGAAAGAAAATTTCCTGAGTGACATATCTTGGTTGAATCAATTACAGTTAAAAGCTAGTTACGGTTCTGTAGGTAACTCTTCAGGTCTTGACCCTTATATGTCATTTGGTCTAATTGGAACAGGTCCATTATATGGTGGGCAGAGTGGTACTGCAGTTGCCAATCCAGCCAATCCCGATTTGACTTGGGAAGTTGTTAAATCTACAAATGTCGGATTAAGTACTCGTTTGTTTGATCGTGTAAGTTTGGATATAGAATTCTATAACCGCATGACAGAAAATATGCTTATGGAAATCCCTTACTCTTTTACAACCGGTTTTGCATCGGGTTGGGGCAACGTAGCAAATATGCGTAACCGAGGAGTAGATATTACTGCAAATGTAGATGTATTAAGAGATGTGAACGGTTTTGACTGGACTATCTCAGCTAACGTGAACTATAACAAGAATGAAATTACTCAATTATTTAATGGACTGGACGAATATGTATTAGCAAATACCGGTCTGAAACTTGAGGTAGGCAAACCATACGGAGAATATTATTATACCAGATGGGCAGGTGTCGATCCACGAGATGGTTACAATACGTGGTATGATAAGAATGGGAATTTAACTAAAACTTATTCCGCAGATGATGCTGTCTTTTTAGGAAAGCAACGCTATGCTCCATGGTCAGGTGGTTTCGGTACTCGACTCGCTTGGAAAGGTATAACGGTCAGCGCTGATTTCTCATTTATGCTTGGACAGTACATGGTAAATAACGAACGCTGGTTTACTGAGAATCCACAAATGGCCAACAGCCGCAATCAAACCACTGAAATGTTGACTATGTGGCAAAAGCCCGGTGATATAACCAATATCTCGACTCCGGACTCTCCTATGCAATTTGATTCTCATTTACTGGAGAATGCTTCATTCATGCGTCTGAAAAATTTAACCGTAAGTTATACTATGCCTCAACGCATAATGAAAAAAACTGGATTCATTGAAGATGCAAAAATATTCTTTGTAGGACGTAATTTATTAACTGTTACTAAATACAAAGGATTTGATCCGGAGATCAACAGTAATATGCAATTAGGAAACTATCCGAATACAAAGCAATTCTCATTCGGCCTTGAACTTACTTTCTAAACATTAACTACAAAAGAGATTAAAACAATGAAGAAAATATATATCATATTAGCAACATTGCTTGTTACAGGTCTCTCTTCCTGCGATATGGAAAAATACCCATACAGCTCAGTTGAAGAGTCTCAATACCTGGCAACAATGAACGACTTTACAAATGCACGTATCGGAATATATTCCTACTATCGTTCCATAACGACAGGTGGATACATATTAACCCCTGAATTACAATGCGATGATTTCCACGCCACAGCTGGTTTTTCCAATTCATATGGTAATCAGTATCGCTGGGACTTCCAATCTTCAGACGGCAACGTAGAAGGTGTATGGCAAAATCATTATGCACACATTGCACGTTGTAACTACTTTATTGATGGTTACAAAAAAGTGCTGGATGGTACTGTTACCGATTTGAGTGATGCAAATAAAGAACTTATTGCAGCTTATGCCGGTGAAGCATATTTCACAAGAGCTTATAACTACTTTCAATTAGTGGGGTATTTTTGCAAAGCTTACAACCCTGCAACTGCAGAAAGTGATTTAGGCTTACCCCTGCAATTGGTCTATTCTCCGACATCAGATGCAAGTGCTTATCCGGGACGTTCTTCTTTGAAAGCAACCTATGAACAAATCCTTAGTGATTTGACAGAGGCTAAGAAACTTGTAAATACAAGTAAAACGGTTACTCAAGCACAAAACGTTTTAAACTATATTTCGCAAGATATAGTAACAGCATTTCAAGCACGCGTTGCATTGCAAATGAAAGATTATACAACAGCTATCAGTAACTCGACTTCGCTGATCAATACAGGGAAATACCCTTTATTGAACTCGGAAGACGGAGGAGAAGCTTTCCGTAATATGTGGGTAAAAGATACTGGTTCTGAAGTAATCTGGCAAATTTACATGAGTGCAGATGAATTGGGAAGCGCCACAGGAACCAGTTTCTGGGGACAGTATAAAAAGGATGATCCTTCTTCACAAGTAATGGACTACATTCCTTCACAAAAGCTTATCGACCTTTATGAACAAGATCGTGATATTCGTTTTGCTGCTTATTTTGCTCCTTTCACATTAAAAGTCTCTACCGGTGCAACAGGAGATATTTACGTATTCGACAAATATCCTGGTAATCCGGATATTTATAATGTAGTAAGCGTTGACAATCATTATACTAATAAATCGAAGCCTTTCCGGATTTCAGAACAGTATCTGATTGCAGCTGAAGCCTATGTAGGTAACAACGACATCGTTAACGGAGCAAAATATCTGAACTTACTAAGAGCTAGTCGCCTTGTAGATTATGTAGATGTTACTTATAATAGCCCGAACACTTTATTAGCTGATATCCAAGACGAACGTCACAAAGAATTAGTTGGCGAAGGTTTTCGTCTGACAGATTTGAAACGGTGGGGATTAGGAGTAAATCGTGAAGATGCAACTCAGGACGCAGCTTTGGTTTTATTGCCTGGTGGTACCAATACAACAGCTTTAACTAAAACAGCTGATGACTTCCGAATGGTATGGCCCATTCCTAAATCGGAAACAGACGTTAATCCGCAGATCAAAGGCCAACAAAATCCCGGATATTAATTTGTTGAATTCTTAACTTTTGAAATATGAAATATTTGAATATATATTTATTGGCTTTATTGACAATCTTTATTGTCGGATGTTCGGATGATGATCCAGCAATGAACAGTGCAAGTACGACAGTCTCATTTACACAATCAGAAGTGACGTTCAATGAGAATGCCGGCATAGTAAAAGTTCCTCTAACAATTGAGGGCGAACGAAATGGAATGATTAAAGTAACATTTAAAGTTGAAGATGGCAGTGCCATTGTAAACGAACATTATATTGTTACCACTACAACCGTTTATATTCCTACTGATGCCAATGATACTTTTGGTTGCGAGATTCGTTTATTAGATGATGGTATGACTGAGAATGATGACCGTAATCTGAAAGTAACTATTGAAAATGTAGAAGGTGCACAGACAGGAGCAACCTCTACATGCAATGTTATACTAAAAGATGTGGATAAGAATCCATATTTCAAACTGATGGGCACTTGGACATTTAATGCTGTAAAAGCAACAGACGGTAGTGCAGTTAGCTTTACTGTAACAATCTCTGATGGCGGAGATGAAGCAAACCTAGAAAAGAGTTATGTCTTCAATGGATTTACAGATGGAAAGGGATATGATGCAACCATACCTTGGACTGTAGATTATAATAAAGCTTCCGAGACACTTTCTCTAGTGCAAGGACCGACTTATGCAAAATACAATTTTGGATTTGTGGGTGAAGTACGGGTATGTCCAATGGATCTTACTGCAGCATTATCCAAATCCCTAGAAGGTACTTGGAATGAAACATTCGACAGGATTGACTTTGATCCTAACGGAATTATCGGTGTAGGTGTATTCGACTCCGGAGAGTATGCAGGCTATTGGGCTGTATATGCAGAATGCTACATGGTCAAAAAATAAATTGTTCTTTGAATAATTGACTTTATGTATAGAAAAGGCTATGCTACTTTTATGGCATAGCCTTTTCATCATTAATAAGATTGAAATATGAAAAAAGCTATTATCATCCTTATTCTGGCTTTCCTGGTCTGTTCAGGACGGCTTTTTGCAGCTCCGCGCACTCCGCAGCAAGCATTAGAAGTTGCCCGCACATTTGTACGTTCTCATGTCAATATGAAACACATTGATACAAAGGAGTTAAGACTGACAAATGGACAAAACATACAGACACGAACTATGGTTTATCCTGCTTATTATATCATCAATACAGGAAATGATAGTGGATTCGTCATCATTTCAGGGGATGATTGTGCACGGGAAGTACTAGCATATTCAGATAAAGGAAATCTGAATTATGAACATTTACCTGCCAACGTTAGGTATTGGTTGGATTTCTATACTGCTGAAATAAAACGAATGAATACAAACGGCAATTCTGTGAAGAACCCAACTGAAGTTCAAAATTCGGCAACAAGAGTAATTCCTCCAGTAGTCACACCTCTATTGGACAAAATAGAATGGGACCAAGGAAATCCTTATAATCTGGATTGTCCGGAAGAAAAAGGAGAACTCACTGTTACTGGCTGTGCTGCTACGGCACTTGCCATGGTAATGAAATATTATGAATATCCCAAACACGGAACAGGAAGTTACAGTTATACAACCGCAACTTTAAAAAAATCACTTTCCGTAAACTTTGAAGAGACCAACTATAAATGGGATCTGATGCTGCCTCAATATACAAATGCAGCAACTGAAGAACAAAAGAAAGCTGTAGCCGAATTGATGCTCCACTGTGGTGTAGCTATGGATATGGATTATAACCTGAGTGCAGCCGGTGGTAGCGGAGCCGGTATCTTCAAACAACATAATGCCCTGACTAGATTTTTCGGGTATAATTCTAATATATACTTTGAAGGACGTGATTATAATACTGAAGGACGCTGGAAAAATATGATTCAAAAAGAATTGATTGCCGGGCGCCCTGTTCTATACAGTGGACAAAGCACCGAAGGAGGTCATGCATTCGTATTGGATGGCTGTGATGAGAATGACATGTATCATTTTAACTGGGGATGGAGCGGATATGCAAATGGATATTATTCCTTAAGCTCCCTGAATCCAGGATCAGGTGGCACAGGAAGTGGAAGTGGCGCCTATAATGATATGCAATATATTATGCTCCTTGTACAACCGAAGACAACAGGAGAAGTTATTAGTGGCTTTACATTAGAGGGAAGCATGGATATTACAAAAAATCAATATGAAAGAAATGAAAGTATCAGTGCTAAGTTTACCAAAATATGGAACACTTCTACTCCTATGAGTGGTGTCATCGGATTGGCCCTATATCAAGGAGATGAGTTCATCACATTTCTTACAACACCCACTTCAATTTCCAACATTGGTGTAGGAAGTGGTTGGAATAGTATTACATTCAGCGGCACAATTCCATCTACTGTACCTAACGGCAAATATCAACTTCATTTTGCCTCACAAAAAGAAGGTGAAAAAGTACCAAGCATGTTACGTGGTCTTGAAGGTAAAAGCATCTGTTATAGTGTAGAGATTACTGCTAACAGTATTCTACTAAGCAGCATAGAAAACAATTCCGATTTGTATCAACTTGCTCCTGCAGAACTTATTGGTGAAGCTGTAGAGGGAAAAGATATATCTTTCAAAATACAAATCGAAAATAAAGGTTTAAAATATGAAGATGATTTTGCTATATATATACGTAAGAACGGAGCATTGCTCCCTTACACGCGCATCAGCGACTATACTGTAATACCAAGTAATACTTCCAGCACTATCACTATCACAGGAAACCCCGAATTACCAGCTGGAGAATACTATGCTATAGGAAGTTACCGTAAAGATGACACCTGGAAACAATTTACTAACAGTGAATTAAGACTGGTTTTCACAATTAAAGACGTAGAAACAGGTATTGGGCAAACCGAATCTTCTGAAGTGTTAAAGGTCATTCCTACAAATACCGGTTTGGAGATCACAAGTGAAAATTCCAACGAATTTATTGATATATTCTCCAGTCAGGGAGTTAAGATAACGAGCGTAAAAGGGACACAAATAACCGTTCCATTGTCACAAAGTGGACTATATATTATAAGACAAGGTAAGAATAGTCTAAAAGTATTGTACAACCCAAAACATTAAATATCCGTACAAATAAAAAGGATGAATTCACTTGATCAATCAAGAATTCATCCTTTCTATTATATTATTATATAGTTAAACTTCCTTCTTTCAGAATATCCACCAATATTGGCTTTACCCCACTCACGAAACACTCCACAGCAATTACCATCAGAATAAGCCCCATCAAGCGCATCATCACATTATTTCCCGTTTCTCCTAAAACCTTTACCAGTCGCGTAGAGGCACGCAAGATGAAAAATGTAATCAAGTAGATAAAAGCAATCATTCCAATTAATACACCTTTCATTTGGATAGTGTGGGCATCCTGCATCAACACAATGGCGTTTGCTATGGCACCGGGACCGCAAAGCATCGGAATCCCTAAAGGAGTGACGGAGATGTCATCGGCATAAGTTTTAATCTCTTCATCTTTCAATTTCATTTGTGTATAACGTGCTTGCAACATATCAAAACCGATTTTAAAGATGATGACACCACCTGCTATACGAAATCCGTTTGTAGAGATCCCAAAGAACTTGAACAGGAACTGACCTGCAAAAGTAAAGACCATAATCGTGATGAAAGCCACTAATGTAGCACGAGACACTACAGACTGCCGTTCCTTATCCGTCATTCCATGGGTCATAGTCAGAAAGACAGGCATAGTCCCGAGAGGATTTGTCAACGTAAAGAAAGAAGTGAAACAAAGCAAAGCGAAAGGTAAAATAGTATCCATAGCTGCAAATTATGTGTTTACGCTGACAAAATTACAACTAATCCCTCAATGTCACAACAATTGGAGCAACTCTTTCAAATCTGTAATCTGATAAGTAGGCTTAAATGGTAACTCGGTACGTCCCGTTACATTATAGAACACCTGATGTATGCCTACTCCCTGAGCACCCTTTATATCATTTTCCCAGCTGTCACCCACCATCAACGACTCACGCAGTTCAGACTGGGTAGCCGACATGGCAAAATGGAAAATCTCGGGCCATGGCTTTAGGACACCAATATCATCTGATAGAACTACTTTCTTGAAGTAATGGTCAATTCCGGCAGAACGCATTTTGTGGCATTGCAGTTCCTGAAATCCATTGGAAAGGATATAAAGATTATATTTAGGTGCCAAATATTCCAGCACTTCCTGCGCATGGGGCATCAATCTACTTTTTGTAGGAATAACCGCAAAAAAGTCATCAGAAAAAGCTTTCGCTAAAGCCGTATCCCCCTCTCCTACTGCCTCCAGCGGATAGAGAAAACGTTGACGATTCAATTCTTCTTTTGTCACTTTTCCATCTGCATATTCTGCCCACAATTCGATATTACGCCTCTCATAGAGTTCATAGAAATGTTCAAAAGACCGAAAATAGCGATCATATTCATATTTGCGATACATTTCCTCAAATGTATCACGGGCATTAAAAGAAAAGGCCCAGAGAGTATCATCCAGGTCGAAAAAAATATTCTTGTACTGCATATAAAAAGAAAATGGCAGGGATAACCTTTCCCCGCCATTCTTATAATTTAATTAAGTTATTTTACTTGGATAACCAGGTATCTGGATACGTTCCAGAAATCTTTCGGATTCGTAATCTTCAGAACGAGCTGATCTTTATCATCTTTCTCCAAAGCATAAGAACCTGCCGGATGAGTAGTCAAGACATCTGCACTCTTGGAATACAACTTAATTTCTTTCGTTGTACGAATATCAACCTGAGTAAAGTAATCCTTATTGATGTCACCATCCTTAAGCACTTGCTTTTTCTGGAAGAGACCGGTATTTGTCAGAATATTCTGATCCTTCAGTTCTTTCTTTGTTCCGAAAACAAACCAAGCTGTGTTCAGTGCCTTATCTTGCTCAGCTACGGTTTTGGCTTTCGCTTCATTTTCGGCAGTAAGCACTTCTTTGTCAGTTGACAGGCCAGTCACAGCTGCATCCAGTTCCTGAATACGAATATTCTTAGAGGCAAGTTCAGCCTGCAATTCCTCGATACGCTGGGTTTTGGCTACCAATTCCTGAGTCAGAGATTCTACAGCTTTCTTCAACTGGGTAGAGTTATTCTTGCTACTTTTCAGCATAGCTTCCAGTTTAGCGATCTGCTCTTTGTTTTCTTGCATTTGTTTCTGGATAAATTCAATATCAGTGGCAATCTGCTGTTTAGCTGATAAAGAACCTTCTGAAACCGCACCACGCTGCAAGTCTACGCGACTTTCGGCGGCATTGATTTGGCGGAAGCCTTCAGAGATATCATTGAAAGTACCCATCATTTCATCCAGTTCAGCATTACGCTGAGTAAGTTCCATCAAAAGAGAATCATTTTCAGCTTTCAGTTGGTCTTTACTTCCACCTGACAAGCCGTCGCACGATGCCATAACGGCCGCACATACAATTAAAACTGCTAACTTTTTCATACGCTTTTGTTTTACGTTGGTTAATGAAGTTATTTAATCGTCTATTCCTGCTACTACTATTACTATTTCTCCACGCGGGTCATTGGCTGTGAAATGCTCAATCAATTCAGTCAGACTGCCACGCACTGTTTCTTCGTGCATCTTCGAGATCTCCCGGGATACAGATGCCTGACGTTCCGCACCGAAATGCTCTGCAAACTGAGTTAACGCTTTCACCAGACGGTGGGGAGACTCATAAAACACCATGGTACGGCGTTCCTCTGCCAATATCTTCAGACGCGTCATGCGTCCTTTCTTCTGCGGAAGAAAACCTTCGAAACAGAATTTTTCATTCGGCAAGCCCGAAGCAACCAAAGCTGGCACAAGAGCTGTAGCCCCCGGCAAACATTGTACTTCAATACCGTTACGAACACACTCACGCACTACCAAAAAGCCAGGATCGGAAATTCCCGGTGTGCCTGCGTCCGATATTAACGCAACAGTTTCACCTGCCTTTATTCTATTAACAACACTTTCCACCATTTTATGTTCATTAAACTTATGATGGGATTGCATTGCGTTCTTTATTTCAAAATGCTTCAGTAAAATTCCGGAAGTGCGTGTATCTTCGGCAAGAATCAAATCCGCCTCTTTCAGAATACGAATAGCCCGGAATGTCATATCTTCCAAATTACCTACCGGAGTAGGCACTACATAAAGTTTTCCCATATCCGTAACTGCTTTAGCTGAAATATTTCTTAAGAAGTTCTATAAAATCAATCACCGTTTCATTCTCTTCATCAGGATTAACGGTAGAAGAAAAGAGTTCCAATGCCTTTTCAAATGAAGGAGCAACACCCAACTGACGTATAACTTCATTCATACGGGCAGTATCACCACCAAAAATCTCACGGGCAAATCGGAATGAGTCATTCAGACTGATGGCATGCCGCAGATCAGTAGCTGGTTTTATCCGTTCTGCTAAAATAGGCGATGCAGAAGATATTATTGCGGACGGTTCAGGCTCGGATTTGGGTTTAGACTCTGGCTTGGGAGATACGATCTCTACCGGCTTAGTGATTTCACCAACGACCGGTTCTACAGGAGCCGGCTTAACAGATTCAGGAACAGCGGCCGGTTCTGGAATAACCACTGGAACGACAGGAGCTTCAGGAATGGCAACTACCTCTACGGGAGTTTCGTCCAGCAGTTTCTGCAAAGCATCCAGTCGTGCACGCATCTGCTGTATATTCCGTTTAGCTACTACCTTCAATGTAGGGTTGGCGTCTGTTGCAAGAACTTGCATTAAATATTTCAGTTCCTGAATATCCAGTTCTATGTCGTCCAATAATGTCTGCATTTCCTTTCGCATCACAAATGTTAATGCCGCAAATGTAGAAATAAATAATGAAAAAATATCGGAAAGCCATTAAAAGTGTTATTTTTGCGGCTAAAATAAACATTTTAAAACAATGGTATTATTCTCGGAAGACCATATACAGGAAACCAATCGTAGAGGGAGAATTGAAGTTATATGCGGCTCAATGTTCTCCGGTAAGACAGAAGAACTGATCCGCCGTCTGAAGCGCGCTAAATTCGCCAAACAGCGTGTAGAAATATTCAAACCTGCCATTGACACACGCTATTCGGAAGAAGAGGTCGTATCTCACGACAGCCATTCCATTGCCTCTACACCGATTGATTCATCGGCAAGTATCCTGCTGTTCACTTCAGAAATCGATGTAGTAGGTATCGACGAAGCACAATTCTTTGATAATGGTCTGATTGATGTATGTAATGAACTTGCCAATAATGGCATACGTGTTATTGTAGCAGGTCTGGATATGGACTTCCGCGGTTTTCCCTTCGGCCCTATGCCCGGACTTTGTGCCATTGCCGATGAAGTATCCAAGGTCCACGCTATTTGTGTGAAGTGCGGACAATTAGCCTCCTTCTCACACCGCACTGTCAAGAACGACAAACAAGTCCTCTTGGGAGAAACAGCTGAATACGAACCCCTCTGTCGGGAATGTTATCTGCGGGCAATAAAGGGAGACCGGACTGCCGCCGGTGAATAAACTATAAAAAAGCAAAAGCCTTATGGAGCGTAAGAAAATTACATTCGACAGCTTTATCCGTGCTGTCATTCTCGGTGCTATCATCATTGGGGTATTAATGCTCCTGAAGCGATTGAGCGGCGTATTGCTTCCGTTCTTCCTTGCCTGGCTTATTGCTTATCTGATATACCCATTAGTAAGCTTCTTCCAGCATAAGCTACGGCTAAAAAACAGAATAATATCTATCTTTTGCGCCTTGCTTACTCTCACTGTTATAGGAAGCGTTGCGTTCTATCTGCTTGTGCCGCCCATGATTCAGGAATTCCTGCGGGTAAAGGATTTATTGATAGAATACTTCAGCACCACTCATACAGCAAGCAATGTCCCCACTACCCTCTCCGAATTTATCCGGCAAAATATTGACCTGCACATCTTAGAGCAAATGTTCAGCCAGGAGAATATACTGGATGCCCTTAAAGTAACCGTTCCTAAGTTATGGTCGCTAATATCGGAGTCTATCAACCTCTTATTCGGGTTCTTCACCGTCTTCCTTATCCTATTATATATAGTATTTATTCTGCTTGATTACGAAAGCATTTCCGAAGGCTGGGCACACCTGATGCCAAAGAAATATCGGAAAACAGTAACCGGCATACTGAATGATGTAAAAGACGGCATGAACAGATATTTCCGCGGACAGGCATTAGTAGCTTTGTGCGTAGGCATTCTATTCAGCATTGGCTTTCTGATTATTGATTTCCCGCTAGCCATTGGTTTGGGATTATTCATCGGTGCACTGAATATGGTGCCCTACCTACAAATCATTGGTTTTGTCCCCACCATCATGCTTGCCATTCTGAAAGCTGCGGATACCGGTGATAATTTCTGGATCATCATAGCTTCGGCTGCCGCTGTATTCATAGTGGTACAAATCATACAAGATGGCTATCTCGTTCCTCGCATCATGGGAAAGATTACCGGTTTGAACCCAGCCATCATCCTGCTCTCTCTATCTATTTGGGGATCGTTAATGGGAATGTTGGGTATGATTATAGCTTTGCCGCTGACCACTCTAATGCTCTCCTATTATCAACGATACATCATTAATCAAGAAAATATTTATAAGACAGAAACCACTGAGGATCAACCAGTAGAAGGTATAGAAGAAAAATAATGCAAACTTTTTTCCTCATATTCCTTGCAAATTAAATAAAAGTACCTATCTTTGCACCCGCTTAACAGCAATAAAGGTTTGATTCGCTAGCTCAGCAGAGCACAACACTTTTAATGTTGGGGTCCTGGGTTCGAGCCCCAGGCGGATCACAGAAACGCTGGACAGAAATGGACAGTAAATGTACAACTCCTACAATATCAAGGTATTGTGGGAGTTTTTCTTTGTATAATGTCTGTGACCTAAGACACGAAAAGGTCACAAAAAGACACACTTTCGTGACCAATTCGTGACCTGTCCACCCTCTAAGATTTTAGGTCACGGAATGTCCAAAATTGGTGGTTTGTTGTCTTGATTTGTCCGTACTGCAAATATCTCATTTTCAGTTTATCAATTTAAGTTTGTAACTAAAAAAAGAGATTATGAGAAGTACTTTTAAGCTACTCTATTTCGTCAAACGAAATGCAGTAAAGAAAAATGGTAACGCACCGATTATCGCACGTATCACTATCGACCAAGTTGTAGCCCAGTTTAACACCAAGTTGGAAATAAATCCGGCTCACTGGAACGTGGAATTAGGCAAGGCTTCCGGCAGAACCGCAGAAGCCGTACACATCAATTCCATGCTGGAAAGTATTCGTAGCACAGTTCATCAACATTACCATGCGTTAATGGCGCAAGACGGATATGTAACCGCAGAACTGGTAAAGAACGCTTTTTTAGGCAAGATAGCAAGGGAACGGACTTTGATAGAGTTCTTCAAACAGCACAACGAACAGTATTTGCAAAAGGTCAAAATGAATACCGCAGACAAGACCTATTCACGTTATGAACTGACAAAGAAACGGCTTATGGAGTTTATGAAGTTTAAATACTCCGTTTCCGATATGCTCATTAAAGATATAAATGTGGTATTCATTGAAGATTTCCTGTTGTATATCAAGAATAACTATGGGTGCAGCCATAATACGGCTATGAAGTTCGTACAACGTTTTCGCACGGTAGTAAACTTTGCCAAGAATACGGGTTTAGTGACTGCCGACCCTTTCGGGAGTTATCGGGTAAGGTTTGAACGTACCGATAGGGATTATCTGACTATGGAAGAAATTACCACCATTTACAACCACGAGTTTAGCTCTAAACGGTTGGAGCAGGTACGTGATTTGTTCATTTTCAGTTGTTACACGGCACTTTCCTACATTGATGTATGCGAGTTAAAGCAGGAGGACATTCGCACCGGATTTGACGGTAATTTGTGGATTATACGGAAAAGACACAAAACAAATGTTACATCTACCGTCCGATTGCTGGATATACCAAAAGCCATATTGGAAAAATACAAAGACAAATTGCTAAACGGTAAGATTTTACCAGTTATCAGCAATCAGAAAATGAATGATTACTTAAAAGAAATCGCAGCCATTTGCGGAATTGAAAAGACCTTAACCTATCATGTGGCAAGGCATTCTTGTGCGACTTCGGTACTGCTTGCCAATGGTGTTCCCATTGAAACGGTATCTAAGATTTTAGGTCATACCAATATCCGGACTACTCAAATTTATGCGAGGATTACCGATTTGAAGGTAAGTAACGACATGGAAATGTTGGCTCAAAAGCTGGACGCTGCACACAGGATTGCCAGCCGATGAAATCATGTTATCGTCAGATAACAGCAAGGTGTGATTTGTGGCACACAAATCTGTTTTCCGTGCCGCAAAACACCTTGGGCAAATTCACTCCGAAGTCGTGTTGCCAATGAAAGAAAGACATTCCCTTACTAAAGATTTTTTCGCTCGTCGGGACGGGTGGTCCCGCCCCTTGCCGCTGGGCGTTCCCCGACCGATGAGTTTATTTTTGTAATTCTGCAATCTTGTTTTATTGAAATATTGATAGCTTGATTAATTGAAAGCAAGATTTCAAGAAAACTGGATTGATTGAAAACAATAAACCATTCAATATTGATTGAAATACTGAATGGTTTATTTATTGCAAGAAAATAATTACTTGTGAAAAGAAAATAAAACTCGCATCATGTATCGTTTTCATCCATTCTTCGGAGCAGACTTTTTTGCAATGTTTCCAAATACCGAGTTCTATTTATTTTACGGCTTCGCATTTCCAAATAAGAATGATATAAATCACCAATATCTATACTGAACACATTTTCAAAATATCCTGCAATCTCTTTTAAAGTAGCCGTTCCTTTATTAAAATCCCCATTCGCTTCTAAAGCATAAATCAGTTCAACCAACGCCCTTTTAGAACCAGTCCAACGCAAAATAGTTTCTACAACCTGTCCGTTATCCGCTTTGCGCTGTACAATACGCTCCAATTCCTGCAATCTGTTAGTCAAGTAGATTTTCAACAGCTCGTTAGTAATAATTTTAGCCACTTTAAAATCATACCCGGTTGAATATAGAGGGTCTTTATCAATATGGGAACTATCCGTACATATTCGTAAATCATTTTGATTTCGGGTAAAATAGTACCTATCCAAATAAGTAGATTTAGAACGGTAATACTGATAAAAGTCCAAGTTCCTACCGAAATAAAACGTCAAACTATCCAATTCTTTATATAAATACTCTTTCTGTGCAATATCACTACCAGTAGGAAATTTGCTTTCAATGACATATATTTTATTGTAATACATATATTTACTCAACACTTCCGGTTTGTGTTCCTTAAAGAAGTTGATTTCTTCCGCTTCGTCAGCAAACTGATAAGCTAATATGTATTTTCTCAATTCATCACATAAAGGCTGAATAAAACGCATCATATGCAAAGCACTGTCAATGCCCATACAATCATCTATGCCGAGCTTTTCTATCTCTGTATTGATTTGGAACAATATCTTATCTACAAATTGCATAGAATATCTTTCAAGTTTCCGTTCTCTAATTTATATAATGAGTTCCCAGTAAATCATCAGTGGGCATAGGCATACCACAACTTTGGCAATATTTCTTTTCGTTATCTATATCCATAGTTCTCTTATTTGAAAGCAAATATACGGAATAAGCCAGAGAAAAAGTTACCCTAAATAGCTATTCTTGTTTTCGTATGATAAGACAAACTTTTCATACGAAAACAAGAATGGCTACATTATAGCACGATGCGCTCAAATTTCCTGTCTATCCACAAAACTGCTTCTTCCGTATGGAAACAAAGAATGCAATAATCCGGGTCGTTTACACCTTGCGGGAAATAGTGTAGCATATAATCTTGCCAAAAGGTCTGACGGGTTTCCGCATCAGTAAGTATTTCTATTTTTCCGGTTAGAGTAACACTGTCTGCTTCGTGAACAAAGCAAACTCCGGCTTTTGAATTTTGTCTGATATGTTTTACCTTTTCTGTGGATAAGGCTGTTGTCATCCATAAAGTTGATATATCGGTATGGCGCAATAGGTCGATAGCTACCGGGCGAGGATAACCATTTTCACTGATAGTGGAAAGTGTGATGTAGCCGCATTGTTCAAGTACCCATTCAGCCTGCTGTCTGATGGGCATCCAGCGTTTAAGCGTAGGCAGGAACTTACGTAGTCCTTCGATAGCATCTTCTTTGGTAAAATTACTTCCTGACGCTTCGTTAAATGCAGCCAGACTTTCGGGTTGGGTATTCAGTTCGATTTGTTCCTCCAATGAATTGTTGGTGAAAAATCCTTTTTGGAAGCAGTGGCAGCAATATTCAGTACACAAACATCCGTTACCGTGAGTTCCTAACAAATCATCAGTGGGCATAGACATGCCACAACTTTGGCAAATTCTCTGTTTCATATTGTTCTGTTTTAATTGAGTTGATAAAATTCACTGTAAATAAGACAATCATGTTTTTATATTAAGATATTTGAATAAGGACGGTATCGAATAAAACACATTTTTAGGGTTACTGTTTTCTAAGGCTGTCACTTCATTTTGTGGAATACTCCAAGCGGCAGACAGACACATCACATTGGCTTTCCTGCACTCCGTTATATCTGAAAGTGCATCCCCGACATATACAATTTCATTTGCAGCCAAATGATAATCATGCAAGAGTTCTTTCAATGCTTCCGACTTGATGTTCCTTTCAGCGTTTCCCGTAATGATTTTTGCAAAAGAAGTCTTCATATTGAATTGCTTGAGAGTTATATCACAACTGTTCATCCCCTTTCCAGTGATAAGCACCACAATGATACTCTTTTGTTTTAATAAGGCTATCAACTCACGTATTCCCTCAAAAGGTGTCGGACACATTTCTTGATGCAGTTCCTTATAAATCACATAAAATTTATGCAACGCCTGTTGCCGATAGGGTTCATCAACGACACACCCAATCATACCTTCTTCATTCAAACCAAAAGTATGAACCATTTCTTCATCCGACAATTCATGTCCGATATATGGTTGTGTGGCTTTCTTGAAAGCCTGTATGCACATCGGTAAGGTATTGCCTATCGTACCGTCCAAATCAAAAGCGACTAATTTAATCATGGTTATGCGAAGTATTGATTTTCCGAATTACCCTACATGGATTTCCTATGGCAAGACTATTTGACGGAACAGATTTAGTGACAACACTTCCCGCCCCGATAACGCTTCCCTGACCAATAGTAACACCCGGCAGGATAATAACACCGCCGCCAATCCAACAGCCGTCCTCAATGGTAACAGGCAGGGCATACGTGTGACGGATATATGCTGTCCCTTTTTCTGTTTCTATCGGTGTCAGCCGCTCATTCAATTCAACAGGGTGGGTAGCCGTATAGATTTGCACATTGGGGGCTATCAATACATTGTTGCCGATAATGATTTTGTTGCAGTCCACAAAGGTACATCCGGTGTTTATGCTGACATTATTACCTATGCTGATGTTACAACCATAATCGCATATAAAAGAATGTCCTACTGAAACTTTCTTGCCAATGCTTTCAAACATTTCTTTCAATAGCGCATACTTTTCCTCTTTATAATCATACGGCAATGAATTGTATTTCAGCAACAATTCATGCGTCTTTCTTTTAAACCCCATAAATACGGGAGCATGACAATCATACCATTCGCCCGACAAGCATTTTTCCAATTCTGTTTTCATACCTCATCCTAATAAAAGTTACTGCTTCATCTTATTTGTGGCAAAGTTATACATATCCGAGCGTAAATATATGTATTATTTTTCTTTTTATTTGTATCTTTACGTCCTAATAGAAAAATTCACAAAATGAAAAGGGAAAATCTACACCAGCCGTTTGAAATTTGTTTCAGTGAACTGGACGAATCACAATTAAAGGAACACGACCATACTTTTTTTGAACTGGTCTATATTCTATCGGGAACAGGTATTCAATGGATAAACAACAATAAATTTCCGTATCATGACGGACATCTTTTCATGATTACCCCCGGTGATATACATTCTTTCGACATTCATACTACCACAAAATTCGTATATATAAAGTTCAATGACATTTATATTCATTCGGCTGTTTTCGGAGCAGAAAACATTCAACGGTTAGAATTTATACTGCAACACGCTAATCATCGCCCCGGTTGCATATTGCGCAATCAAACCGACAAATTGCTGGTAAAACCTATGATAGAAGCGATTATCCGTGAATATGTGAACAGGAACATATACAGCAGTGAAATTATTACGCAGTTAATCAACACAATTGTTATTGTTGTTGCCCGTAACATTACTATGTTCCTACCTGAACAGATAGATGAAAATTCGGAAGAAAAGTCACTGAACATCTTGCAATATATTCAGTCTAACATTTGTTATCCTGAAAAGATAAAGGTTAAAGCGATAAGCCAACATTTTGGTATTTCCCCTAATTATCTTGGGAGATACTTCAAAAAGCAGACTAACGAGACCATGCAGCAGTATATCTTAAACTATAAAATGAAAATGGTGGAAAGTCGGCTTTTGCACAGTGAAATGAGAATTAGCGAAATAGTAGAGGAACTGGGATTTACAGATGAAAGTCATTTGAACAAGCTATTCAAGAAATACAAAGATTGCAATCCAACTGATTTTCGGAAGAAATATCGTATTTAATAAGGCTATTTTTTAGTGCAAGGTGCAAGTATATATTTATATATATAGCTTGCACCTTGCACTAACCTTAGAATGTTTATTTTCAAAGGTTTGCATAATCCAAAAATAATGCGTACATTTGAACCCAAGATGTTGGCAGACAGACACCGGACAACAGCAGACAGTTTTTAAGGACTAAAGCATGACGGATACAAAGCCGAAATTTCTGAAAGTACTGATATTGAGGAAGAAATAACGTTTGGTTCATAACCCAGGCGGATCACTGAAAAGCTGGACAAAACCAGACAACGAAAAGACAACTCCTACAATATATTGATATTGTAGGAGTTGTCTTTTGTATAGTGTCCGTGACCTAAGATCTAAAAAGGCCACAAAAAGACACACTTTCGTGACCAGATTGTATCTTGTCAAAGCAAAAACGGTCAAAACAACGTAACTTGCTGATTAACGGTGTAATATGCGTAGTGTCTCTCTTCATTGCCAAGTAGCGAAAATGCAGAATGTAGTGGTTTTAAGAAGACTTTCTGTTACGAATCCGTTACCTGTTTTAGAAAACAGTATTGTGTGGACACTTAATCGGAAGTCGCTTGTTTACAGCAACTAAGGCTATGCTTGGTGATGCTCCGGTCTCGTAAGCCTTAATCCTGCTTAAAATAGTGTTCAAACAGAATATTATTCATTGAACCACAGTATTTTGCTTTTCAATCTTTAGCTCATAAGGAACTAATTTTACACTCAAAAATTAAGGATTATGAGTAAAGAGCTAAAAGTACATTATTACCTTCGTCACAAGGAGGTGAAAAGTGATGGTACAACTCCCATTATGGGGCGCATCACTATTGGAAAATCAATGGTGCAGTTCAGTGCCAAGTGTAGTGTGCAGGTATCCCTTTGGGATACTAAATCTGCACGGGCAACAGGCAAAAGCAAGGCAGCTACCGGACTAAATCGGGAACTTGACAAGATAAGTCTGTCAATTCACTCTCGCTGCAAAGAACTGTTGGCGAAAAAAGAAGAAATTTCCGCAGAGGAGGTGAAAAATGCCTTTCAAGGTATCGCCTCAGAGCAGGAGACACTTATCGGTTATTGCAATCGGTACAATCACCAACTTGCAGCCAGAATAGGGATAAACATTACATTGGAAAGTTATAAACGATACGGTGTATCATTCAACCACCTACGCTGTTTTTTACGGACAAAGTACAATCTGAGTGATATTTCGTTTCAGGCATTGGACTATTCTTTTGTCGAAGCCTTTGATTTCTACCTACGGGTACAATTGAAATTCAAGCCCAATACCATTGTTGGTATTATTGGACACCTGAAGATTATTATCAAGCGAGCCATAAACGAAGGGATTATCACTCGTGATCCTTTTGCTGGATTCTCATTGGTGGGAGAACCTTTACAGCCGAAATCCCTTACGAAGCAGGAATTGCACAAAATAATGACAACTCCATTGGATAGCCCCAACCGTTATTTGGTGCGGGATATGTTCTTGTTTTCTGTTTTCACCGGCATTTCATTCAGCGACATCCGCAATTTAACATACAGCAATCTGATACAGGCAGAAGATGGCGTATGGTGGATTCATTCCAAGCGGAAAAAGACGGGAACAGAATTTCACGTTCCCCTTCTGGAACTCCCTTTGCAGATTATTGAGAAATATCGTGGGCTGAATAAAGATGGAAAAATGTTCGTGATGCTTAGTTGCAGCAAGACCAATGGGAATCTAAAGAAGATTGCCCAAATATGTGGTATAAAACGGAACATTACCTATCATCAAGGACGTCATAGCTATGCCAGTTTAATAACTCTATCCCAAGGAGTTCCAATGGAAACAGTCAGTCGAATGCTCGGACATCGGGATTTACGGGCAACACGCATCTATGCCCAAGTTTCCAATGAAAAGATAAACACCGACATGCGTAAATTGGAGAAGCGCATCGCCGATAGGTATTACTTAGCAGACTGAATACGATGAGTACATTGGATAATAAAACCAAACGATACAGCACTTTTGCCGTTATCTTCTATATCAATAAGAATAAGGTAAAGAAAAACGGGCTATGCCCTGTCATGGGGCGTATCTCCGTCAATGCCGAGATAGCCCAGTTTAGTGCAAGAATAGATGTGGATCCTACATTATGGGATGCCAAAGCTTATCGCCTGAAAGGAAAAAGTAGAGAAGCGGTTCAAGCTAATCGAGAGTTGGATAAGCTGACCGACTCTATAGAGAAATACTACAACGAACTCTTGCAGCAACAGAGCTATGTGACAGCCGAGCTGGTAAAGAATATGCTTCTGGGTATCGGACGGAAGAAAGATAGTCTCCTTTCTCTTTTTTCCGAACACAATGAGGAGTATGCCCAAAAGGTAGGAGTGAACAGAACGAGAGAAACCTATAAACATTATCTGCTGGTTTACAATCATGTTCGCCAATTTCTGCAAAGCCAATATAAGATGGAAGATATTCCTTTAAAGCAACTGAACTACTCTTTCATTGAACAATTCGATTTTTATCTTCGGGTAGAGAAACGTCATTCGCCTAATACAATCGGAGGATATACGATACTCCTGAAGAAAATAATCCGCAGAGCAATCAATCAAGGAACCCTACTTAGAGATCCTTTTGCGGATTATCGTCCGGAACAACCGCCAAAGAAATGTAGGCACATGACTGCTGATGAATTGGAGCGGTTCATGGCTACCCCTATTACTTCTAAATCCCTGCGTCACACACGGGATATGTTTGTCTTTAGCACGTTCACCGGAATATCGTATGTCGATTTGTGTAATCTCTCATTATCTAATATAAGTAAAGCTGGCAACGGTACGATGTGGATTCACTTTAAACGACAAAAGACCGGAAGTGAGTGCCATATCCGCTTATTGGATATTCCCAAGCAGATAATTGAGAAATACAAGCCGGAGCGGAAAAGTGATAAGATTTTTAATATGGTGGGGTATTCTTCATTGGCGGCAAATCTTAAAAAAGTTGCCAAACAGTGTGGTATTGAGCGGAATATCTCCTATCACATGAGCCGTCATAATTTCGGAACGCTTATAACTCTCTCACAGGGTGTTCCGCTGGAAACGGTCAGTCGTATGATGGGACACTTGGGCATCAAAACCACTCAACTATATGCAAAGCTCACGAATCAGAAAATTAATGAGGATATGAAGCTTTTATCAAATAATATGGCTGATAAGTTCAATATTTATGAGGATAAACAAATGCCGGTTAAGGTTTGTACAGCAAAATCATTCAAACATTTAAAGAAGTAATTATTATGGAAAGGAAACTAATAAAAATCAGTGAGGATGGGAATGTGTTCATTCCGAATAATGTACAAATGCGGGATTTTGAGATAGCAGAACTGTTCGGGGCAATGATACCGGCTATACGGTCTAATGTACGGGCTATTCTGAAATCGGAAGTAGTTACAATAGATACGCAGCACGGTGGCACGGTGCTTGGAGCCACACTATTGCCGGATTACTACGGGCTTGATATGATAATCGCTCTCGCTTTTCGAATTCATGGCCGCCATGCAGGGATTCTTAGAAAATGGATTTTACGAAAAGTAACTGCTTGTTCCGGGTGCTCCGATATACCTTTATATATCAGCTTCAACTGTAATCAATCACCTAATTAGAGAAAGACTGAAATGGCGTTCCGCCATATAATCCGAATCGGGTCAGCCGTCCCGTTACAATGGCTAAGATAAACAGGCAAAGGGGAAATCTGCAAGTTCGAGCCCTAAAGGGTTACGGATGAAATCTCCACCTGCAGGTAGTATTTAATCCGTAAAACTTGCCTATTTCCCCTTTCCGTATTTAGGAATGCCATTGCAACGAAACGACCGACCCGATAAGACGCATGGATAAAATTTAAGGGAGTTGAAACTACCTTGCACTTGATTTGCGGCAACTTCAACTCCCTCTCCTCCAATCTGCATAGGCTTGTTTCAGAAAGCCTTCCTGTGATGCTTCTCCAACATTGCCTGAATATCACTCTCTTTGTACAGTGTCTTGCCACCTAAAGCGATATAAGCAATCTGCCCGTTTGTCCGCCATTCCTGTAAAGTCCTGCGGCTTACTTTCAACTTTGCCGATACCTCCCTGTCGGTCAGGAAATGTTCACCGTCCAATAGCGGTTTTCCATGATGGACTAATTTTTCGATACAGTCGGACAGCCTTTTCAACGAGCCGAAAAAACGTATCGCCCGTTCATTGTCTTTCGTGATGATTTCTCCCATAGTTATCTGCACCGCTTCAAATTGTCATCCATCAATATCTTCACATCCTCTCTCCTGTAATACATCTTGTGTCCGATTTGAGAGAACGCCAGCGTTCCGTTGTCACGGTAGGTTTGTAAGGTGCGTTTTGATATACCCAGAATTTCACACACATCCTGATTGTCGAGCCACTCCTGAAGACGTTTCTCTCCGTGCTGTCTGCACAAGGTTTCCACCCGACGGGCAAAGGATTCAAACCCCGCCATCATTGCCTCGAAGGTCGAGGCTTCCATGCTTACTACTTCCATTTTTCCTGATTTATTGATTCGTAATTTTTGTTTCACGGGCAAAGGAATAACGAAGTTTTCATACCGCAATGGATTGTGTACCGACTGGCAGCTTGTGGCACCGCAATGGAAGCAACTGTCTCTTTTTCCTTTCAAAAAGAGCTATTCAACAGTCACGGATAAAATTCCTGTAATGGGAATTGGAGGAGCTGTTGCTTTTAGTATCTTCTTTTATCTCCTCCAATGCCTCCAATACTCTAAGCTGTGCATCGGGGAATTTACTGACCAACGCATTAAACAGGTTCGTATCGTGAAGTTCCAGAGCTACTTTTATACTCTTGTGTTTCGTCTTTTCATCCAAACGGCTTTTATTTCCCGAAATAATATCCCCTAAATTCTGAATATCCTTAAAATCATATTCTTCCGGGTAGCCGTGCGGATTCTCGATTGAAGCAACCGCAGCTATCAGGCTGTCCCTGACAATCTCTCTCACTTCGATACCCGTAGCGGTCGGGTATTGTTGCCTGACGACATACTTGAGTTGTCCCCCGACAAAACGCAGTTCAACACCGAAATAATTGCAGTGATGCCACTCTTTGACAAAGATGCTTACGGCTGTTTTCATATGCCATCCTCTCTTGCAGAATCCTGCAGAATGGTTCGCAACCCTGACTACCACAGACCAAAGGCATATTGCCATTTTACTGCATCCCTGCCATAACCAACTTCTGAACGGTTCCGTCATGCACCACAGATAGAGGTTCAGGATAATATCCGAAGCGAGCAGGATTTTTATTGACATGTTCATTCTTCCGTCGGATTCAGGTTATTATTCCGGTAGATATTGTCAATGTCATCTTTGAATACCTCCAAATGATGGCACAGGATGTTTTCCACATAGCTGCTGATGGTCGCTTTGGAGGAATCCATCAGGTGGACGATCCGCATGAGCCTGCGATGGGTGTTTGCGGTGATATATAACGGCTTCCGGTAAGTGAAGTCCACCCGGTTAAAGAAATGTCCGTCATAATCTCTCCGTATTTTTCTTTTTCGCTTTCCAAGCTCTGCACTTTTGGGAGAAACAGTACTTTCCGATTGTTCAGGTAGTTCAACAACCGGTTGTACGTCTTCCTTTTCTTCCGGCTCTTTTGGTTCTTCCTGCCCGATACTGCTTTTCCTCTCATCGGGTTTCGGTCTTTTGTTTGCAGATACGTTGTTCGCCGAATCTACGGGAATACCTTGTGATACCCGTTCAAGAATTTTGGTATAATCTGTCTTATTGTTCTCCGGCATGGTCGTTTCTGTTTAATCCTACAATCTGTTTCACTTCTTCTATCAGGCAATCTATATGGCTTCCCTTGACCAATTGTTTGTCCGGTGGGAATATGGTCGAGAGGAAAACCGCATCATTGCCCGACACGGACTGTTCCTTGTCATACCGGGCTGATTGCGGGATGACCGTATCCAGCAGGGGGAGTTTGAAGTCACCGATTATTTTAGCGTAATGTTCCAGCCACTCTTTACGCACCCGGGAATCCACCCTGTTCCAAAAGAGGTGGACGGATTTCAGATTTAACTGTTTGTGTGAGGCTATCAACTCGGTTACAGGAATAATGAAAGAGAGGGTACTCTCCATAGACATGCGGGAGGGGGACATCGGCACGAACACATAGTCCATGTTCAGGAAGGTGGACACCACTCCCTCGTTATTGATTGTTCCCGGCAGGTCGAAGAATACCACGTCATACTCCATGCTCTCGGATGCAAGGAACTCATTGGCTTTGGAGATGCCTTCTTCGGGACGGGCGCAGACAATCGGGTAGGTCTGCTTGTCGATGGCTTCCAGCAGGGTTACTGCCTTTGCCTGATAGTAGAGGTTGTTTTCCAACTGGCGGATTTCACGTTTGCGCATTTCGTAGATGCTGCATTGCGGATAGTCGCAGTCGATAACGGCGACATTATACCCGTGCGCATAATGCAGGAGGCTTGACGCAAGGGCGGTAAAGGTACTTTTGCCTGCTCCTCCCTTTTGGGTGGAGAAAGCGATGAACAGCGGTTTCTGTTTCATAAATCTAACTTTTTAAAAAGATACATACTGTTAATTTTCAACTTTTCCGGTTTTATTTCTTATTGGAAATTTGTCAAAAAGCCATTCATTCAAGATTGGCAACTTGCCTTTTTGCGAATCGGATAGTTTGCTTGTTTTCATGTTTATAAACTTTCAAACCATCAAATACTCAATTTTGCGGATTACCTTTTCTTCAAATCTCCAAATTTCCAAACGGCTGGCAAATATAAATTACGAATATGTACCGTTCCAAATATCAGGTGTTTATGCGGCATTGTGCCGTGTTCTGCACATGGATAACCAACGCTTGCCTGTTTCCATGTTTGCAATTTACCAAGTTGTCAAACTTGAACACTATAAAACTTGCAGTATGAAAGGATGGGGAGATAATCAAGACTGACTCCAATCCGTCATAAAGACGGATTTTTGAGTTCACGAGAACTCAGCAAGGTGTCTTTTGAGTTACTCAAAAGCTTGTGGGTTACTCCCACGGTAAGGTGTGTATCGAGTTACTCGATACCTTTTTAGTTACCCTAAAAAACCTTGCCCTGCGGGAGTAATCACCCTCCGAAGTCGGGCGATGTATGAGAAGGGCTTTACTTCAAGAATTGTATTTTTTAACAGATTGCCAAATTATTATTTAGAGAGGTGATACAAGTAATTGGAAAAATCAATAACTTTGAAGCATATTCAAATGATAATTGAAATGAAGAGCATACAAATCAATCGGTTAAAAGTGGTACTTGTAGAGCAAGGACGAACGGGCAAATGGCTGGCAACGCAATTGGGCAAAGATCCATCTACCATATCTCTGTGGTGTTCTAATAAAATCCAGCCATCCCTTGAGATGCTTGACAAGATAGCAACTCTTTTGGATGTTGATAGACGAGAATTGATAAATAAGAGTAAATAGATGCTATGCTTACTTCATATCTGAATAGATACATAAAATTAAGTAATTTATTAAACAGTAAAAATGACAAATATAATACAAAGAGCCGAATTGCAGGCTAAAATATGGAAAATAGCCAATGAAGTACGTGGTGCTGTTGATGGCTGGGATTTTAAACAGTTCGTGTTGGGAACTCTTTTCTATCGCTTTATTAGTGAGAATTTCACGAATTATATTGAAGGCGGTGACGATAGTGTTGACTATGCTAACTTAGTGGATAGTGTAATAACACCAGAGATTAAAGATGATGCCATTAAAACAAAAGGGTATTTTATCTATCCGAGCCAGCTTTTTGTGAACGTTGCAGCAAACGCCAATACAAATCCCAATCTGAATACAGATCTTAAAGCCATTTTTGATGCTATTGAGAGTTCTGCTAACGGTTATCCGTCGGAACAAGATATAAAAGGATTGTTTGCCGATTTCGATACAACCAGTACACGATTGGGCAATACAGTTGAAAATAAAAATAGTCGTTTGGCAGCCGTATTGAAAGGTGTGGAGGAGTTGAATTTTGGGAACTTCGAGGATAATCAGATAGACCTATTTGGCGATGCCTATGAGTTTCTTATCTCTAACTATGCTGCGAATGCAGGTAAGTCGGGAGGTGAGTTCTTTACACCGCAACACGTTTCCAAGCTTATCGCACAGCTTGCTATGCACAAACAGACAAGCGTGAATAAGATTTATGACCCTGCCTGTGGTTCAGGCTCACTACTTTTACAAGCAAAAAAACATTTTGACAATCATATTATCGAAGAGGGTTTCTTTGGTCAAGAGATAAACCATACGACCTATAACCTTGCTCGCATGAATATGTTTTTGCATAATATAAACTACGACAAGTTTAATATTGCGCTGGGTAATACGTTGATAGATCCACAATTTGGAGATGATAAGCCTTTTGACGCCATTGTCTCTAATCCACCTTATTCGGTCAATTGGATTGGCTCGGACGACCCTACGCTGATTAACGATGACCGTTTTGCTCCTGCCGGTGTGCTCGCTCCTAAGTCAAAGGCGGACTTTGCCTTTGTATTGCATGCACTTAGTTACCTTTCGGGCAAAGGTCGGGCGGCTATTGTCTGCTTTCCTGGTATATTCTATCGTGGAGGAGCAGAACAGAAGATTAGAAAATATTTGGTCGATAACAACTTTGTAGAGACAGTTATCTCACTTGCTCCGAACTTGTTCTATGGTACTCCAATAGCTGTAAACATTTTAGTTCTTGCAAAAAACAAGCGAGATACAAAAACGCAGTTTATAGATGCAAGTGGTGAAGATTTCTTTAGGAAAGTAACTAACAATAATATGCTTGAAGACAAGCATATTGAAAAGATTATGAAAATCTTCGACTGTAAAGAAGATGTTGAATACATAGCAAAATCAGTGGGCAACAAACTCATTGCCGAGAACGATTATAACCTTTCGGTTAGTTCTTATGTGGAGGCTAAGGATAATCGTGAAATAGTGGATATTAAAAAACTAAATGCAGAAATCTCAGACACCGTGAAAAAGATCAATGCACTCCGAACTGATATTGATGCCATTGTAAAGGAGATTGAGGCATGAGCTATTTAGATAAATTATTAGATGGTGTCAAGGTTGAGTGGAAGCCTTTGGGAGAGGTTGCAGATTATGAGCAACCAACTAAATACCTTGTAAATTCCACTGTATATAATGATGCTTATAAAACTCCAGTTTTAACAGCGGGAAAAACCTTTATTCTTGGTTATACAGATGAGACTAATGGCATTTTTGAAGCTTCAAAAAATCCTGTTGTAATTTTTGACGATTTTACAACAGCAAATAAATGGGTTGATTTTGATTTTAAGGCTAAATCATCTGCAATGAAGATAATTACTTCAAAAGATGAAAATTCGACATTAATAAAGTATATATATTATTGGCTAAATACATTGCCAAGTGGATTAATAGAAGGTGATCACAAAAGACAGTGGATTAGTAATTATTGCAACAAGCAAATTCCAATACCATGTCCGGAAAATCCCGAAAAATCGCTTGCAATTCAAAAAGAAATAATTCGTATCTTAGATACTTTTACGGAGCTTACAGCGGAGCTTACAGCGGAGCTTACAGCTCGCAAAAAGCAGTATAACTACTATCGTGAAGAGTTTTTTAATTTTGATGATAAGAAAGTTGAGCATAAGCCATTAGGGGCAATTGGCGAATTTCAACGAGGTAAGCGATTTGTTAGAACTGATATAGTTTCAGATGGAATTCCTTGCATCCATTATGGGGAAATGTACACCCATTATGGGACTTGGGCAGATGAAAGCAAATCATTCCTTAGTCAAAAATTAGTTGACAATAAAAAACTAAGAGTAGCAGAAAAAGGTGATATTGTCATCGTAGCAGCAGGCGAAACAATTGAAGATATTGGGAAAGGCACAGCTTGGTTGAGTGACAAAAGTGTTGTCATTCACGATGCTTGTTTTTCATATAGAAGTCAGTTGAATCCTAAATATGTAGCGTATTTTACTCGAACTAAACATTTTCATGACCAAATAAAGAAACATATTTCGTCAGGTAAAATTTCTGCGATTAACGCAAACGGTCTAAGCAAAGCAAGAATTCCAATTCCTTCGCCAGAAGAGCAAGAACGCATAGTTTCAATCTTAGATAAATTCGATACCCTCACAGCTTCAATAAGCGAAGGTTTACCAAAAGAGATTGAACTACGTCAAAAACAGTATGAATACTACCGAGATATGTTACTAACGTTTCCAACCGATAACATAAAGGCATAATATGGGACAGACATTAACTGAAATAGCAGAAACGCTTAGGGGAGCTAATAAAAAAGTGCAGCTAATCTATGCCTTTAATGGTACAGGTAAAACACGACTATCTCGTGAGTTTAAAGAGTTAATTGCTCCTAAAGATGATGAGGAAGATGACTTAGAAGATTCTGGCATTAAAATACTTTACTATAATGCCTTTACTGAAGATTTATTCTATTGGGATAATGATTTGGATGCTGACTCAAACCGAAAACTGAAAATACAACCAAATGGTTTTACCGATTGGGTGCTTCGCGATCAAGGACAAGAGTTTAACATTACAACTCACTTCCAACATTATACTAGTGACAAATTAACGCCACGTTTTAATGAGGAATACACTATCAAGGATAAAGAAGGGAAAGATGTTACTATAAAAGCTTACTCTGAAATCACTTTCTCCATTGAAGGTGGTAATGAAGGAGGTATCGAAAATATAAAGATATCAAAAGGCGAAGAAAGCTGCTTGATTTGGTGCGTGTTTTACAGTCTATTAGAACAAGTAGTTGAAGTTTTAAATATAGCAGAACCAGCCGAAAGAGAAACGAATCAATTTAATGACTTGGAGTATGTCTTTATAGATGACCCTGTAAGTTCATTAGATGATAATCACCTGATTGAATTGGCGGTAAAT